>Ga0206832_10196_pt1 | contig 14424 bp, 19 predicted proteins | sample Alteio_BWOrgCont_74_FD_152896 | JGI IMG/M metagenome (GOLD analysis project Ga0206832, IMG submission 152896) | Enriched cells from forest soil in Barre Woods Harvard Forest LTER site, Petersham, Massachusetts, United States -... | ecosystem: Environmental > Terrestrial > Soil > Temperate forest >... | reverse complement strand
CGGCAACGCAAGTGCTCGCCGACCCCGCCAATGAGGCAGTTCAGACGGGTAGTGGAACATAAAGGAAACGTTTGACGTCTGGTTTGTTTTCCCGCCGCAAGCGGCGCGCGGTCATGGTTTTGAGTCGTCAAACGAAATCACGGCCGTGTCGAACAAATGTTTGACGGGTGTTTGAGGCTGAGGAATCGGCCTCGAAAATCCTCTTAGTAAGTGAAGGAGCAGCGTTATGAAGCAGAACACAGGAGCGGCACGCGGAGCCAGGATCGCGGTCAGACTGAGTCGGGAAGATCGGGATCGGATCGCGGAGGCGGTCAAAGCGCGAGGCTATACGAGCCCAAGTGCCTTCATCCGGTCGGCAATCCATAACGAACTGGATGGGCGGCCCGAGCTAACAGAGACCGAAGGCCGGATTGCCGGAGGTTTCGAACGGCTGTCCCGTGGCAATGTCCGCATTGTTCGGGGCCAGCAAGCGCTCCACGCCTTGCTGGATACCTTCGTCAAGACCGTTCTGACGTGCATGCCCGAGCCATCCAACGATGCGCGGCCGCAGGCTATCGCCCGCGCCAAGGACCGGTACCACCTACTGATCAAGACTGCCGGTCTGGCCATGGCCGGCGACGCACTCGCCTTAAAGGATCTGGTGGGACATGGGACGAACTGACGAGGAGCGGAAGGTCCGGCTGCGGCCACAGAAACCTCGTCGCCCAGGGAACGAGCGCGTGGCATGGTCCAGCGGCTTCAAGCTGCTCATGCATTACGCCCGCAGCACGCGAAAAGCAGGCAACTGCGGCACCTACGGCGGAAAAGGGCGAAGCACACGTCCGTATTTGCAGCGTTGCGCCGTCCGGGTTACCTATCTGAACAACAAGACTCGTGGGCAGTGGAAGGCGCACGGGCGATATCTGGCACGCGAGAGCGCGACACATGAAAACCCGGTGGAGGGCGTAGGCTTCGGTCACGATGAGCAAATTGATATTGCGACGCGGCTAGAAAACTGGCAGCGATCCGGTGAAGCGGATGTGGAAGCTGATCATTTCCCCAGAGTTTGGCGATCAGGTTGAATTGCGTCGTCTAACGGCCGATCTGATGAAACGTATGGAGAAGGACCTCGGTACCAACCTCGAATGGGTCGCCGTGGAGCATCACAACACAGAGCACCCACACGCTCATGTCGTGGTCCGTGGCGTAAGAAGCGATGGCGCCGCCTTGCGCATGAGCCGGGAATATATCCAGCAAGGGATTAGAAGTGTGGCCGAGAACCTGTGTACCAGGCAGCTTGGGTATCGAACGGAACTCGATGCAGCAGAGGCGGAACGTCGCGAAATCCCGGAGTCTAGATTCACATCACTTGACCGTAGGATCATGCGGGAAGCGTCGAATCCCAGCGCGGACTTCGGACCACAGTATTTCGAGGTTGTTCGGAATCCTACTGAGGCCGCCCCGAGCCAGATGGATCGCCTTCGCACCCAACACGAGGCATCACGCTTGGCCGTCCTTCACCGAATGGGGCTGGCCGAATCGACCGGTGGAGCAAGCTGGCTGGTGCGGCGCGATTTTGAGCAGGTGCTTCGAGCGATGCAGCGAACGGCTGATCGGCAGAAGACTCTGGCAGTACACGGAGTGTTGTTGTCCGACGACCGGCTTGCGATGACGACTCTTGACGGTCGCGATCTCACAGCTATCGACGGCAGAGTGTTGGCGCACGGTGAGGAGGAAGCTTCTGGGCGCAACTACATGATGCTGGAGAGTACGGACGGGCAGGTTTATCACATCTACCGCACGCCCGAAATGGAGGAACTGCGGAGTCAACGAAGGCTGCAAACCAATTCGTTTATTCGGCTCCGCAAGTTCGGTCCCGTGGTGGAGATCTGCGACATGGGCGATTCGGAAGCCATCCTGCGCAACAAGGCCCATCTTCGCGAAACAGCGCGCGAATTGATGCGACGTGGAGTTTACCCTCAGGACGGCGGCTGGAATGGATGGCTCGGGCGTTATCAGAAAGCCCTGGTTGACGCCGCATTCGCGTTGGAACAGGAGAAGGCGAAAGAACGCGAACGTCGCAGGAGTCGAGACACGGGCCGCTAAGTGCTAAGCCAGCGGAGGTGACTTCGGTTGACAACTACGGGAAGGAGAGGTCACGTCCGACGCACTCAGATCTGCCCAACAAGACGCCTATTCTGGAGCCATTCTCGTCAGCGGATTTCTTGGAGCCGTGAACCGCGGTTCGACTCCATGCTGTGGAGCCAGCCATTTAGGTACGAAAAGTCTCTCCCCGTTATTCAACGAAAACCTTGCACACTAAGGGGCATTCCGGCGGGTTTTGGGCGACGTTGGTGTCTCTCCGAGGTATTGAAACAAAGCTAGCATCCGCTCGGAGATCCCGTAATAGCGCGAGCGTCTCCATTTTCCATTTTAGGGCACCCCGTTATTTAATACCCCTCCAAGGGTACTGCGCTAAATCTGTGTCCCTTGGTTTTGGCGGGTCAGTTTGGATCCGATTGATACGGTTCTGGATTTCTACCGATCTTCATCTTGGATAGATAGAGAATCGCAATCAACAAGAACGCGACTCCGATTAGCTGCTGCGTATAGCTGAGCAATATCACAAGGCTGCCAACTGTTAATTGCCCGCTCGCGACCAAGCTAAATGGAAAGAGGTCAACCGGTTGGTGGCGGACAAGACGATCAATGAAAATATTCTCGCCAGCTTGGAGCATTCTGGACACTAAAGGCCAGACGACGACTGCGGCGGCGAGCCAAATCAGCCCAATATCGCGCGTACGAAAATACTGACGTGCCAGAAGTGCAACGATTGCAACATAGCAAAGCAGCGTCAGCCCGGCGAGAATGTATACGGACACCATTACCCGATTTCTATCTTCCGCCGAAGCCGCTGTGGATGCTGTTCGATTTTGCTCACAACCGGGGAAATGTCAAACGGACCCACGCTACGCGGCTGTGCTATCGTGGGCTTGAAAAGCGAAACGCCCGATTCGCGGTCGGGCGTCCATCTGCATTCAGGCTGGCACTTGAATTATGCCACAGGAGTGCCACTGAATGCGACCAAAAGATAAATCCAGCGCTAAACCTCGTCAAGATTTCACGCGGCGTTCGATGAATGTCACCAACTCCGGATGTTCGGAATCTGGCGCATCAAAGAAAATTACGAGGCCGGAATCAAACTTGTCCGACTCTCCCGGAATTCCCCGCGTGTCTCCATACCCAAAAGCTACCGCCAGACCGAGAGCTAGGCGGAGCGTGGAAACTCGATTGTCGGACATCATTGAAACACGGTCGTCGGATTCCAGCACAATTCTACCTTCCATTCCGACGGCGAGCGTCTTAAAGTTAACCTCACAGTACAGCAGCGAATACTCGTCAGACCATTTGCGCAGGAGCGAGAGCGCCTCCGAACGTTGTGTTTCCACGATAAAACCCCTTCCTCAATTCGTTCTGGCGGCCATTGCTAGGGTGCGATCTGGAACGTATGATCCAGAGATGCGCGCACGGCTGCACCAACGCCTTCGGATATGAATCGTAGCAAACCTCATGCGATCTCCAGTAATTCACGCACGCTCCAGATGTGGTCGCTGATACCAGCAGCCATAGCCGGGGTCATACGGATGGACTTGTGGACGCGACAGAAGTTGTAGAACGCAAACCAGCACGCGACCGCAGCCCAGTGGTTCTCCCACTTTTTGCTGAATGCATTCGTTAGTCTCGTGAATCGTCGGGTGCCCATGCGAACGCTTAAATTCTGCCGTTCAACAATGCTAGTGCAGATGCGCTCGGGATCGGGTTGTCCGTAAACTGGGACTACCTCTACGGATTGAACTTCGGCGGGCGAGTACCGCGCTTCGCCTTCTTGGGACGCCCGATAAACCTTGATGAGTTGCGCGAAGCCGGTCAATCTGTCATGCAGCGTCGTTGTGATTGCGGAACGGTAGGGAGCGAATCCGTCCGTGGTGATCTGAAACGGAGTTCGTGAAGTGGCTTCGCGAATGCCTTCCACAAAAACGTTGCAGGTAGTTTGGTCTCGTTTGCCCATGGTGATGTTCAGAACCAGTTTGGTGTGACGATCAATACCAACCCACACGTAGCAGTCACCGAGCAGTGCGCTATCTTCGGGGCGAACACGTTTTTGTTTTTTCCCGATGTAGGACCATAGCTCGTCGCACTCTAGATCCCGTACCTCTACATTGCGAATCTTCTCAGCCATGACGCGTTCGCATTTCTCACCAGCGAGCACCAATAGTTTGAGGATCGTTGTGTGGTGAATTCCGGTAATGCGCTCCACGCTGGAAACGCTGTTGCCTTCGAGAAGCATGGAGAGCACCAGCTCGGCTTTCTCGACGGGGACGTACATTCCGTCCAGGTGATCTTCGCGAGGCTCTAGAAACGTCTTGGAGCACTGGCGGCACTGATACCGCTGGTTACCCTTGCGGTCGTATCCCTTACGCTTACATTCCGTACGGCAATTGTGGCAGGTCATGGAATCTCCTCTTGAGTTCCACAGCCGAAAACCACATACTGGAGTTGTGAGACTCGTACGGCTTCGGCTGTGCGTTTCTAGCCAAGGCCGGTGCTGAAACACCGGCTTTGGCTTTGTTGTTCATGGCTCTATTATACAGCAAGCTTCTTGCTGTTTTCAAGAGCTAAATTGCTGTTTGTGTGTTTTGTTTTGGCAATTCAACGGTCAGGATCACGTCACCGATTTGCACCCGGATCGTGATACCTGACCGCTGCCGTTTTATGGTCAGCTTCATAAAGATACCTCCTTAGTTTTTCATTAAACCCCAACCGCACGACGCAAGTAAAAGAAAATAAAGGGAGATATGAGAGTCTGGCTTGTTTCACCGGGAAATAGGCAGATCCGGGCTATTTCCCCCAGGAGAGATAGACGCAACGCTCTTATTTCCCTTTTCGCAGACCGAGTTCGTCCAGGATCACATACACTGCTTTTTTGATTCTGTCCTCGCTGTACTGTTCTGTTGATAGCCTCTTGAAGGGAACCTTGAGGCAGTAGCGCTGCGCGGCCCATTCGTAGCGGAGTTCGAGTGGACTAGTATCGCGTACCGCAGGAATCTTTGTCAGCGCCCTGCTATCAATTTGCTGCTTAAGTGACTCGCGGGGAAGAACTGCCGCTTTGTCTAGGAGGGCGTCCAGCGCTTTGTGGGCTCTCGCGCGCCAGTCGGCCTCGGACTCATAGAGTAATTCAAATCTTGGTAGTGGTAGAGTTTCTTTCGTGAGGACCGAATGCCCGTACTTATGGGGGAGTCGCATATCTTTGAAACTAGGCCAAAGATGCTCGGGTATGTTCAGCCGTTCGCACGCTTGTAGCATGCGTAGTTGCGCCCAATGTCTCGGGCCCTCGGTCTCCATCAGATGAGTGGGAAAATACTTGGAGGGTGGAATCTTGAAGTTAGAGAATGAAGGCAACGTTGTCCCTCTTGCATCCGACACAGCAAGGGGCTTACGATGAGGGTTGTCTAACGTCCTATCGATAAAGCCCCCGGTTCGCGCCGGGGCTTTTCGTTTTGTAAGGGACTATTCTACTGGAGGGTTTACTCAGCTTGCTTGCGCGGTCTTCCGCCTGCCCGCGTCTTTCTCATGGCCGCGATCTGGCGGAAGTAATCCGGCCCGCGTTCGGCAGTCTTGGTGCCACCCTTGCGACCGCGCTTCTCAGCAGCCGTCAAAACAGCTTTGGAGAGCCGTTCCACGCGCTGTAGTGCTTCCGCTATCAGCGTGCGGGATTGTTCAAGGGTTGGCGCTTCTTGCGCCTGGTGCAGGCATTTGGAGAGTTTCTCGAAAGCAGCCGCTTGGTCCATGGCTCAAAGCTAACAGCAAGCGTCTTTCAGTTCAAGCGCGAGGGACACAGATTTAGCGCACTACCCCTCCAAGTGACGTAACCGGTCCGTGAGGTCACTTATGGCGCTGTGGGCGAACTCGGTTTGGCTGGCAGCTCCGCCTTTTTGGGCGTTCTCCGGCTGAAGGACCTACATGGCTACCCACTGCGCGACGACGCGCCTCAGGGCCGTTTCCGCCCCGACAGGTGGAACCTTCGGGAAAATCGGCTGATCCGGATCGTTACTTTAATGAGCGATCGTCGCGTCACGATTTGCAGTGTTCCGAAGAAACAAGCGGTTTCGGTAGCTTGGAATAATGCGGCTTCCACAAAATCCATCACAGCCGACCCATTCAGCGAAACACCTTTGTTAGGATTCCGTAAGTGCTGAACACCCGTGATCACGTTTGTGATTATTAAGAGCGACGAGCGCCGCCTCGCAGGCCGCACGAGCGTCCTTGGTCGCGTCTCTCCACTCGGCGGTCCCAAAATTACCAACGACCTTACTAACCTCAATAGTCTGGGCGCAGGCGTTAAGGTACACGATGGTGAGCCTCTCTCGCTCTTCGCAATCCACGCCGACAAGTATAAACCCGATTGCGGCAAGAGAGACGATCAACAATAAAATGTGTTGGGGCGGAATTAGGCCCTATCCAGTCGGGCTGTCCGCCTGCTTGAGTTTCTCCGCTTTTTTCTTCGCTTCCTCTTGGTCGGACGCGGACCTGTTTTATAGAGAGTGGCGGGGTGCAGCATCGGACATCCCTTGCGCTCGCGCACCACAATCACCGCCGACGCATCGCTCACATCGCCTGCTATGCTGGGAGTTGCTAGGCCAGTGAAAGAAGGACAAATCATCCAATTGCTGGAATCGGCCGCCAGAGAATACAGAGACCTGGCAGAGTTGCTGGTGCCACCGCTTCGCAGCGTCACGATGAACAACCGATTGTCATCCGAGGTAGCTTTGGAGGTAGCAGCCGCACTGGACAAACTGATCGCCAAGATCCGCGCCGCATCTACCAACCTTTAGAATCATCCGTCACCCATCGTTTCTTGATGACCTCTCTGTTCAGGAACCGAGTCCGCGACGTTGAGCCACAAGGGTCGTGGGATCGTGAGCGAAACGAAACGTAAACCTGATAGAATCGCTGGCGATGGCCGTGCTTAATCAGGCGGTGCTTTTTGCAGAAAAGCTTTGGATCGTCTTGGGAATCGGCGCGTTGATAGGACTTGCCATTGTCATCTGGTGCCACAGATCAAAAAGCGGAGAACGGAAAAACCTTAGGTAACTGAGGCGAAGGCGGAGCTAAAGAAATAATTGATTTGCCTCGATATACCTTAAATTGTACGGGTGGGGGACCGTTGTCAAGCCCATCAACCGTCTGCCTCCGAACGGAGGGAATGGACGCTAAGTCGCCCATTATTCTTTCCGGATGCAACGGGTCCGGCCGCACGCAGGCACTTTCGTTACCCGTTTCATCCGTGCGGCCACGTGCTCAGTTCTTCTTGGGGGGTGGTGAAAAAACAAAATTAGGTATTGCTGAAGAACCATAACCACCACAATCGTTAGGCATCTTACAGCTGATGCTGCAGATGTTTCACGCATGAAATACCCCTGTTTATGGGTGTCCTCCCCCAAAATGTCGTTAGCTCTGTCACGGATAATCCGAAATCAAGACACCGACCATTCGTTAATCAGCCGAAGCTGGTCGAATTGGAAACGACCGAGGGAAATTATGTTTTGAATTTAGAAAATGCTGTTGTATACTGGCCTAGTAAAAATACTAGACAGCGCTAGATTGCGGCGGTTGGCTTCCGCCGGCAGGCGGTTAAACTGGCCCACCAAGGAGCCAGCCGTTGAAAAAGGAGTCACGATTGAAGAAGGTAAGTCTACTCTTCCTCAGTGTTTCGTTTAGTGGCTGCCTGCGAGCCCAATCGGCCGTAAACCTTGGTTCTGATGTCACCTACACTGTATTAGCCGGTTCCACTGTTACAAACACAGGTCCCACTGTCATCTTCGGAAACCTCGGGGTAAGTCCGGGAACGGCGGTGACAGGATTTCCGCCCGGAGCTGTCACCGGCGGCGGTGCGTTGCACGAGGCCGACGGTTCCGCCGGCCAAGCCCAAACCGATCTGACAACGGCGTATTTCAGCGCGGAGAGGCAGCCGGCGACCGCAACGGTGTCTGGCGACCTCGGTGGGCGAACCCTAACATCCGGCGTGTATAAGTCCACATCTTCGCTGGGCATAACTGGGACCCTAACCCTCAGCGGGCCCGGCTTCTTCATCTTCCAGATCGGGAGTACGCTTACGACCGCGTCCGGCAGTCAAGTGGGTTCTCATTGGGGGCGCACGCGCGGCAAACATCTTTTGGCAGGTCGGTAGTTCAGCAACCCTCGGAACCACGTCTACCTTTGCTGGGACGATCCTGGCGCAAGCGTCCATCACGCTCACTACTGGCGCCGTGCTGGATGGCAGGGCATTGGCTCGGTCAGGGGCGGTAACGTTGGATCACAATACCGGCGTGAATCCCGGCGCAGAAATCACGGGTGGAACAATACCGGTACTGAGCGTCTCTTGTCCAGTTGGTGCTGCCCAAGTTGGTGAACCTTATAGCTCGTCACTGATAGCATCGGGCGGCACACCTCCATATACCTATTCAACTGTCGGATCGCTGCCGCCAGGTTTGACCCTAAACGCTTCAACAGGATCTATTATCGGCACAGCAACTGGAGGAGCCGCCACGTTTGTAGCAACCGTGGTCGACTCCGGAGGACCGCCGGCCACCGCCACCAATACTTGCACCATCACTAACGCGGCTTCGAGTAGTCAAGACGTTCCGACCCTTTCCACCTGGGGCTTGTGTCTGCTTGCGCTCGCTTTGGTAACGTACGCGATAGGGTTCAGGCGGAAAGAACACGTTTCTTCGGGCGACAGAAACACCAGTGGGTTTTTCTGAGGATACCGGATTGGCACAAGGACAGAGCATTTCTCAGTTACGGCGCCGCCGCTTCTTGTTATTTTTTGTGCTGGCCGCAGTGCTGCAGTTTGCCGTGCTCTTGACCCCCTGGTTCCACCCTGCAATCGACGGCTTCTCCAGTTCGCTGGTGTGGGCGTCATCCGTCCTGATTAATACCTTGGGCGGAAATGCCTCGTATCAGGGCACGGTCCTCCGCTCTCCAACTAACGGCTTTGCCATTGAAATGAGAGACGGATGTAACGGCGTAAACGTGATGATTTTGCTATGGTCGGCGGTATTAGCTTTTCCAGTGTCCCCCTTGTGGAAGTCGTTGGGAATGCTAGCGGGCGCGGTTGCGATACAAGGTTTAAACTTTTTGCGCTTCATCTCTCTGTTCTACCTGGGGCAGTATAGTCTGTCGTGTTTTGAGTTCGCTCACCTTTATCTGTGGGAAACTTTGATTCTGCTGGACGCCCTTATCGTCTTTGGAATTTGGGTTAGGCGGGCTTCGGAACGCCCTTCTGCATATGTCCAAAAGTAGTTTAAGCCATTTCGTCTTTCGGGCGGTCGGTTTGCAGATAGTTCTCTTGGGGATTTGGTGGACGATCCTATACCGACCCTCTATCGCCCTTCTGCGGCTGACTGCCGAAGTTCCGCTGAACCTTCCGCTAAGTAATCCTTTGAAAAGCGCACTCCAAGTGGACTCCTCTTCGGGAGATTGGAACTTCAGCGTACCGGTGAATGCGGTAGTGAAGGATTCGACACACTCCGATGGCTCGGTGCAGGTGGAGGCGATCGACTTTACTGCACCCGCGGAGAACGTCGCGCCTTTTGCTATCGGGTGGTTCGTATATCTGGGCCTGGCGCTTAGCGTTCTAATCACTAGGGAGAACCTCCGTCGCGCTCTCAAGGGTCTTCTTTTTCAGACCGCCATTAGTGCCTTGGCCGTATTCAGCTACGCCGAGATCAACGCGCGTGGAACCCTTGCTCACATTCATCGTGTGCCCGATCCTCTGAGCCTCTGGCTCCTGAATTTCGCTTATCACATCGACTATCTGGTGGTCCCTTACGCGACTCCATTTCTCGTTGTCCTATGGACCCACCCACAATGGTGGGCGAAACTCACCGGGATTCCGCAAATCTCGAGCCCGGTCGCGGCGATGAGAAGGCCGAGGTCTTCGCGGTGACGGGTTTGCGGATCGCGAGTAAAGCAGCGCAGATGCCCAACAGCTGAAGCGAGAACGCTCCAAAAGGTCGGAGGCGCTATCGAATGAAGGTGCCCCGGCCTCGGCGGGTAACAATAGTCGCCGTTAATGGTGGATATCAGGTCGAGTCGCTGGAACGAGGTCGTTGCTCCGGGAGCAGAAGCAGCAACGCTTCAGGTGCCCAGAGGCGAGGTTCGCCACGGACGGCGTTGGACGCATCGGTATCACGAGAGGTGCCCTGGCTGCGCCCGATGCTGCGCTATAGCGGACCCTTAAATCGACGGCATTCGGAACGTGAAGCTAGTTTCATCTCGGGTGGACTCAAAGCCGAGCGTGCCGCCGTGAGCCCTTGCAATCTCGTTGGCGATATAAAGACCGAGGCCCAGACCCTCCCGGTTGTGTTGCACGGCGCTGTGATAGAAGGGATGGAAGAGATGATCCAGAGCAGCGACCGGTATCGGCTCCCCGGCATTAGCGACGAAGAGCTCGAAGGTTTCCCCTTCGCTGACGGCCCGGACGCGGACGGGTTGATCCGCACAACCGTAGGAAAGTGCGTTGCTGAGAAGATTGGAGAAAAGCTGTGCGATACGCGGCCGGTCGCAATTGACCGGCTCGATGAGCTTGAACTCGACATCAATAACTCGGTCCGGCTGACCGGCCTTCAACTCGGCAATTACCTCCCACAGCACCGGCTCCAAGGGTTTGTTGGCATCGCGTCTCACGGTCAAGCCACCACCCAGGCGTCCCCGCGCCAGATCCAGCATGTTATCGATGAGCCCCAGCACCCGCGTGGAACTATTCCGGATTAGGCGCCCCATAGTCGTCGCATCCTCGTTCAGGGGCGTTTTCAATATCAGGTCCATCAACGAGCAGATGGAACTCATTGGCGCGCGGAGGTCGTGCGCCAGCACCGCAATGAACTGTTCGCGCAGTTCCGCGTCCGCGCGCTCCTGAAGGAGGGCGGATTCCGTCACAGCCAGTTTGCGTTGGCCGTCCAGGCTTTTGGCTATAAGTTCAGCGAAAAGCCGAATCATACCGATCGTTTCCGGTGTCTTCAGTCGAGCCGGGCGCGGATCGATGGCACACAGTGTGCCGAAGAAAGAGCCGTCCGCCAGGATTATAGGCATCGATATATAACTTTGAAACCCGTACATGGCCGGGTACGATGTCCGCACCACTCTTGGTCTTCCACGACGTTATTGATGATGACTGGTTCCTGGCTCTGCCGGATTTCGTGACAGATCGTTGTTTCGACCTTCAATTCGCCGCCCGGCTTGAGGCCGAAGTTGATCTCGTCGAGCACGGCGCAGGCGATCCAGCGTTCCTCGGTAACAAGGGCAATCGCTGCGAACCGCATCCCCGTTGTTCGGCTTACCACGTCAAGGATCGTGGGCACCGCTTCTATGCGGTTCACTCTTTCGACGTCGGCCCTAGAGTCTTGCGACATCGCTTGCTCCGTGTCACAAATAACAGAATACAGGGATCGGCTGGGAGCGGTTGGGTCGCGGGCTAAATGTGTGTGTCCGGCCTTCGCCTAACTGCGGGCAAAACCACTGCAATGCACCACTGAAGGGTGGCCGAGGCGGCGTTTGGACGATAAGTTCCTACATGCAATTTCCCGATCCTGTACGTCCGTTCGCTAGCTCGCGGCGTTCTTGGACGAGTCAATCTTCTCCCCGCACTTGCTGCCCAGATGCTACCGAAGCCGCATACGGTCTGCGCCTGTCACTTGACAGCAGCCATGATTTCGGCCAGGCGATTGCTAGATTATTAGGGCACCAGGGGCGGTAACGATATATGGTCGTGTGACCGGATCTGGTCGCGGCTGCACCTCTTCCCGAAGGGCGCCAACAAGAACAACCGCAGCCGGGAATCGGCCGCGCCTTTTCGCAGCGTTCCCGCGCTGCTTCAAGCTCCAGCAACTTGGCTTCGTATTCGGCATACGGGGCGCTCTTGCGAAATGCTACCAGCTCTTTGGCAAGCCGTGCGTATTTTTCTGTGGCTTCCGAAAATTCTAGTGCATCCGTATTACTGAGCATGAGCCTCCAGGATCAAGCTGGAAAGCGATTGGACCGAGAGCGCCGATCCGCGCGTGTCACCAGGGCCTCACGATACGGGCCTCCAATCACTTTCGAGTCTGGCATTGGACTACCCTACTGCAATTAGGTTGCAAAAGCTGGAACTCTCCATAGGGTGAGCCCGCCCCAACGCATTCGACCAAGGAAAACTGACGATTCTTTCTGGTGTGGCTGCTAGACACGCCGATCAGAGGACACTTTTCGAGGAACGGGTCTTTTTATGACGCGATACTTAGCCTGCAGGGCACAAACAGTGTTACACGATAACAGCTGTCGACTGAGCAGACAGACGGCAGGAGCCGCAGCTCTCGTAGAGCGGCAGATGGGAATTGGCGAGTGGTGGTGCGCTAAATAGCGCATTATCCGCGCGGAAGCCCGTGGCGGGTTCCCCGGAAGCAAGTGCCGGAAAACTGTCGCTCGCGGATTCGGTTACTGCTGCATGAGAACTTGCTGGAGCCACCGGACCATAAACGCTTTGTAATTGGTGAGCCGGGAAGTTTGCCATCCCCGAATACCATGCCCTCCGCCTTCCACTCGATACAGCTCGCAGCCCACACCTGCTCTGTGGAGCTTGTCGCAAAATCTTTCCGACTGAGCGAGGGGCACGACAGTATCATCGGTGCCGTGAATCAGTAGAAAAGGCGGCGACGTCGCGCTGACATAGTTGATCGCGAGAACTCTGTGAGACCGGCCATCAACGCATCATCGATCATGGTTCCCTTCACTGCGTCCCCGACATTGTCGGGAATCATGTTGGACGTGCGCACCAAACTTGCTAAATCGCTCGGGGTATAAAATGCGACGACGCCTTGTACGGCTCTTCCCGGAGCTGCTCGAAGAGCGGCCATGGATGCGAGCTGCCCGCCCGCAGATTCGCCGATCAACGCGACCTTGTTCGGATTCACACGGTACTCAGACGCGTGTTGCTTCACAAACGCGACTGCCCGACAAACGTCATTCTCGGCGGTTCCCAGTTGCAACACCTCTCCAATCGGATTTCGCACGACATCGCCCGCGAGCCGGTAGCTGATAGAGAACCACGCAAAACCCGCATCGGATAACGGCTGAAACAGTGGTTGGACGCTGTTGATTCTGTCGCCGGCGACCCAGGCACCGCCATGAACCAGGATAACCGCAGCGAAAGGACCTGTGCCGTCGGGAATATGGAGATCGAGCCGGAGACTATGCTTCCCCGCACGTCCATATTCAACGCCTTTCAAATCTTCTCCATAGATCGCTGCGAAGAATAAAGAGAGGGCACCAGCCATTACCCATCGATGGCGAAGCATCATCTTTGTGTTGGATGCAGCCGTGCCCGGCGGGTTTCATCAACCGGCAACAACATCATTGCTTTCCGCTTTCGGTCAGAATACCCTTTAGTCGAAGAACTTTGAAGCAGCGCTCGACCGCCGAGGCGATGCGGTTGTGGCAGCAAAAAGGGAGCCACGAATAGTCGCCGATGATGCCCGATAAGGCTCACTTTTTGCAATCGCCCACAACGCGCGTTCCGAGGGCATGCGGGGGACCGTTGGGGGAAAGAGTGTTACCAAAAGCTAATCGGCAAAAGGGGCCCAAGTAATGTGCTCGTTTCTCTCGGCCCGAGATTCGCTTCTTCACTAGAAGCAGCTTCACCTTGAACGCACGCGAAACACTCCAACGTGGGTCTGGATCTTTCACTGCGGGTCTCCGATATGCCGATTACGCGAATCGCCGAACTACGCGGCAGCCTAAGGAGAGCGCCAATCGCAAGTAAAGTTGTACCGAGGCCTGCCAGCTCAAACGAAGAAGGCTCGGGAACGTCGGAGACGCTATCGAATGAAGCTGCTCCCAGGCATGCACAGCCGTTAGGACCACCGCTAACCAAGACATCGTAAGTTGCTCCTGGCTGGGCCTGAATATCAAAGAACAACCAGTCCGGAATTCTATCGTTGAAAAGCGTTCCCGTCGTGTCTACCACGATGCTGGCGGCGGGTCCGCCATTCTGGACAACCTGCAGCGCGGACGGATTGTAACCCGCTATGTCCAGATTGTCTATCATCAAACCGAGCCTTACGATGGCAGGAACATTTGCCCCGAAGGTGAAACTTAAATCAATGGTTGCGTTTCCAGTGCCGGGGAAAGGATTCAGCGTTCCAGATACGATAGTCGACGGGCTCGGCCCAGGCGTAGTGAGCGGATTGTCGATGAAGAAGTATCCGCCATTGCCGGGGTAAACACTGCTATTTGGTACAAGCGAAGTTATGTACGCTGGTAGCATTTGCGAACCTGAACCGCCGGCCACGTACCAGCCATCCGACCCGAGAACATTGTTGCCGTCGATATCGTCCTTGGGAACGGTTG
>Ga0206832_10195_pt1 | contig 14542 bp, 5 predicted proteins | sample Alteio_BWOrgCont_74_FD_152896 | JGI IMG/M metagenome (GOLD analysis project Ga0206832, IMG submission 152896) | Enriched cells from forest soil in Barre Woods Harvard Forest LTER site, Petersham, Massachusetts, United States -... | ecosystem: Environmental > Terrestrial > Soil > Temperate forest >... | reverse complement strand
TTTGCCCACCTCGCCCTCGGCTAAATCGTGGTCAGAGTCGTACCCGATTTGAGTAGGTAAATCGAAAGCAACACTTAAACCACTTACTCCCTGCGACAATAGATAGAGGTAGCGTTTATTGCTCTCTTCGGCCGTTGAAAAACCGGCGTACTGGCGCATGGTCCAAAGTTTACTGCGGTACATTTCGGAATGAACACCTCTGGTAAATGGAAATTTACCAGGCTCCTCAACCTGCCTTTCAACCGGTTCGTACACCCGTTTAATTTCTATTCCAGAATCGGTAGTAAATTTCTTGCTCATACCACTAATATAATGCCGCCAAAATCAAATACCCTTAGTGAATCTTAAAAAGGCAACGATTTTTTGGGGCGACGAAAATAGGAGATTTAGAATAACCGCCAAATTAAGGGGCTTACAAATTTGCCGTTACGTTAAAACAATTCCCTGCATTCAGATTTCAACACCTCGAGCGCTTGCTCAGTTGGCAAGGGCGCATTTGCCCGGGAAATACCCGTAAAAATGGCGTTGATTAACTGCCCGGCCGAAGCATCGGGTGGTAATTGCTGCCCAATCAGATTGATAGTTTTAATAATCTCGTCTTTAGAAGCAACTATCAAATTCCATGAGGCTGATGAGATATAGATTTGCTGGGAGAGGTTATGCTCATACTCTTCCCTTATATTTTTAACCATGCCATATTGCAATTCGCTGGCCAGCATATCGGGTACCCTCACCCTCGAAATAACGTTGGCCGGCCCAATGCGTTCCAGAAATAAGGCCAACCTTTCATACGCCTGTAGCCGCAGCATTACTATTTCCTTATCGCGTTTTAGCTTCAACTCCATTGCTTTGGCCATAGTGTCCTTTTGCATATAACGCGTTAAAAGAAAATACGCCGTTAAAAAAACGGTAAGGGCAGGGATGATATATTTTAGGATTTCAAAAATATCGTTGAGGAGCATAAACAAATGGTTTGGTTAATGGTTATAACGTCAAATTAGCCTAAATTTGTGTATAGAAGAGCGGGTAAGCGCTAAATTAAATGCATAAATAATAAAATCGGGTTTTGTAAGTGCGGCTTTGAGCAAATAGTTAATTATAAAAGAAATAGTATGGAATCGTTGATTTTGGAAAGTGGTATTAAAAAAGGGATTTCTTTAACACGCGGAGCAGCTAAAGAAATAGGTCGATTGATAGGTGAACAAAAGCCAGATGACAATAAGGCGCTGCGTTTGGGTGTTAAGGGTGGCGGTTGTGCAGGTTTTACTTATATACTTGAGTTTGATACCCCGAAAGAGAATGATACCACATATAATATAGAGGGAATAAAAATTTTGGTGGATCCAATGCATGAATTATATCTTGCCGGTACGGAGATTGATTTTCAGCAAGGATTAAACTCGCGCGGTTTTATATACAAAAACCCAAACGCTTCGAAAACCTGCGGCTGTGGTGAATCGTTTGGTTAATTAACGGTATTTTTCTTCGTCAATTTTCAACTTCAATTTTTCGAGGTACTGTTCGCGGTATTTATCTTTTGAATCTTTTGCCCTCTCAATTTCGACATTTAATAAGCCCATATATTTTTGTTTGAGGGGCCTTCCGTTGATGATTGTATTCAAGGTTGCTATTAATTCGTTTTGCAGAGGTAAAAGGCCTCCTTTAGCCAGGTATAGCTTGTCTACAAATCCTAAAAAATCATTCTCAACGAGGTGTTTGATAACATCCGTAAAAAGTTCATCGGCTTTTGAGTACGGGTTTTGCCGGATGGATGCCAGGGCATTTAGATATTTAGTATCTTTTGTTTGTTCAAAACGGACGGCAATACTATCGAGCAGTGCTTCCTTACAATCGAAAGAGTCTATAAATATCCTACCCGCGTATTGGGAGATAAAAGGCAGGCGCTTATCGATACTATCTAATAAAAAACAGGGATGATAATTTACCTTTTTGCTCTGCGCTGAAGCCGCTGCAAATAAGAAAGTCAGCAACAAAATTGAAAGATATTTTATCATCCCAGTAGTTGACAGATTAAGTGCCCAATGTTTTATTTGCTTTGAACGTATTTATTCAAATCGTCGACGTTTGAACTAAAAGTAAATACGCTGTTTACTTTAAAATAATTTTGAGGGTCGGTGCAGTGCTCATAAGCGAATTTAGCGAAGGCCAGCTTATTATCTTCAAAGTTAAATTGCCTGCACACTTCAGTAATTTGGCCGGCACTAAGGCAATTTGCCCCAACAATTTGTTTTGCCGTTGTTAGTTTTGTTTCATCAAAACTTTGGCCTTTAATGGTACCTACTGCACTTGAGAAATCGCCTTGTGGCATGCTGTAAGCCTCGCGGCAACCACGATGTTCTTCTCTCTTATATTCTTCTCCATGGTGCTCTTGCCCCTCCTTATGCTCTTCACTACGATGCTCCTCCCTTCCTTCAAAAGGAGCGGAAGTTGCCGTAGTTGCCTGAACGTATTTATTCAAGGCGTCAACATTAGAACTAAAGGAAAATACGCTGTTTACCTTAAAATAGTTTTGAGGATCGGTGCAGTGGTTGTAAGCAAATTTGGCAAAGGCCAGCTTATTATCTTCAAAGCCGAACTGACGGCAAACCTCAGTTATTTGCCCAGCGCTAAGGCAATTTGCCCCGGCAATTTGTTTTGCCGTTGTTAGTTTTGTTTCATCAAAGCTTTGCCCTTTAATGGTATTTAGCGCACTTGAAAAATCGCCTTGAGGCATGCTATAAGCCTCGCGGCAACCACGATGTTCTTCTTTTCTGTATTCCTCTCCGCGGTGTTCCTCGCCTCCTCCACGATGTTCTTCCCTTGATTCAACCGGGGCTGAGGTTGTAGTGGTGCGGGTGGTGGTTGTTTGAACAGTGGTAGCATTGGGGTCACTGATGGTAACGTTCATATTCATACCATTTACATTTACGTTAGCGGTATTGGCAGGAACAACGGTTGTGGTAGTGGTGGTTTGAGATACTGTGGTAGTGGCCGGCATGGGGTCGGGAGTGCCGTAATGCACCACGTAAACATCGGGTTGAGGAGTAACTGCCTGTTGATAAGGAATAAAAGAAGTGGGCATAAATCCAAGTTTAGGCACACCGTTTTTATCGTGTTTAATTTTATAAGTAACATCCATCATGGCATGGTTAGCATCTTCAATCATCAGGTAATTTCTGCTGATTTCGGACAGCGCTTTGTCTTCAAAAATAATTTTGGCAGTATAAGATGGTTTATTAAGCCCGTCAACGCGGACATTGGTTTGAGCGACATTATTTTGACGAAGCCCATCCAGAATGAGATAAAATTTTTCGCCGTTTTCAGAAAAAATGGTCAAAGCGCCAACTGCCTGTGCACTGACTATACCGGTTATTAATAATAATGTAAAGATTGAAATGAGGATTTTGGGTTTCATGATTTTTGGGTTTTGGGTTTTGGGTGGTAATGTCAAGATGCAAGCCAAATTTGCTCTAAAAATTTCTTTTTGCAAATTTTTGCATTATTACTTCCATAAATAATTTGAGTTTGAATATCCGGCCTTCATATAGATACAATATCCAAGCTCAAAAAAAATTCCAACTATTAAGCAAACCAACCCTTTGCACGATCTAGCAGACCCTTAGGCTTTCCAAGTTTTTCCATTCGGCCATCTATTAGTTCAATTATGCCAGTGGGCAGCGTTTTAACCAGTTTTCCTGTTTCAGGGCGCTGAAAATTATTGTAATGAATATAGAAGCTGCTATCATTAACCTCATACACTTCAATTTCGGTTGCGCCTTCGGGCCGGCAATAATGAATCAACGGAACGTTTTGAGGTGCCATCGACAGATTAAGCGCTGGCCGTGAAGCATTAGATTTATTAGGCGGTGAATAGTGCAGTAAAGAGTGGTTATAGATGATAGCATCGCCGGCCTTCATTGGGATTAACTTACCGAAGCGGGTTACCCAATCTCTATCGTGTTTATAGCTGCTTTGTTGAATTAGTGGCCCCCTTATTGAGTTGGTTATTTTATGAGAGCCATCTATAACACCTAGGCAGCCGTTTTGCGCATCGACATCCACTAATGGCACCCATATGGCCGCAGAACAATACAAACTTTCATCAACATATGTCCAGTCCGCATGAAGTGGCATAAATCTTTCCGGGTTGGCATTCTTAATCATAAAATTGCCAAAAACAGGAAGATAATTATTGAGGTATAGCGCGGCTTTTGGAAAAACAACAGCAGCAATGGCGTCATTTACCTGTTGTTTATAAATTACATCTGTGCTAAAATGGGAGGTATGAAAAGCGTCATTATACTCAGTTTGGAATTTTCCAAATAACGTTTCCAGTGTTTCAATTTCGTTGGCATTAAGCAAAGACGGAAGCAGGATATATCCTTTTTGTTCAAATTGCTTTTGTAATGAGAAATCTTTTAAAACTGTGGCCATTCGCTTTTGCTTTTCGCAATTAGTTTTCAAATGTAAAAATTAAAGTGCAGGTAGTGGCCGTAGCAATTCGGTATAAAAGCAAAAGGGAGAACTCACGCCCTCCCTTTTGCTTTTGTTATCTCTAAGATGTGATTACCTGCCGGTAATTACAATCTTCTTGGTATACAACTGATTTTCAGAAGTAACGACTGCAGAGTAAGTTCCTGCGGCAAAACGGTGCAGGTCAAAATCAATGCGGTTGGTTCCTGCCACAATCTGCTGGTCAGAGCTTAATACTTTTTGTCCAAGCATATCGTAGAAGTCAACTGTTATCTCCTGGTTTTTGGTAGTTACTACCGTTAACTGGGTATTGCCTGATGTAGGGTTTGGAACAAAGTTCATCACCGCAAAGGCGCCTGTGCCGTTTATCATGGCCTGCACTACATCGGTATACTGGTAGTTGCCGTTGTTATCAACTTGTTTTAAACGGTAGTAGTAGCGAACCTCAGGTACCACGTTCAGGTCGTTGTATACGTAGTCGTTTTCAACGGTGCTGTTGCCATGGCCTGCTACCACGGCTATCGTGGTCCAGGTGTTGCCGTCGGTGCTGCGTTCCACATCAAACTCCCTGTTGTTGATTTCGCTGGCAGTTGCCCATCTTACCTGTATCGAGTCGTTGTTCATGGCCTCTGCTTCCAGGTAAATCATCTCTACCGGCAGTGCATATCCATCCTGCGAGCCGCCTAACCAGAACTCAGAGAACTCGGTTACGTTCATCTGCACATAGTGGCGTTTGGTGCCCTGGCCGGTGCTTACCTGTGCCTGGTTGGCATCGATGGCCGATAATGGCCCGTTGCCCGGCAGAGTAGCCGTTTTACCAAATATGCGGTAAACGCCTGATGGTGCATGGTCGTTGTTGAGGTAGTCACCGTCTTCGTTGGCACCCGTATACTTGGTTACGTATATCGAGTTGAGGTTGGTAACCGTATCGGCGTATGCACAGCCTGCCGATGGCCCTGTGGCTGTGGCTGCTACCTGCATGGTCCAGTATGCTAAATCCTGGAACTCGGCATCGGTGAAGTATAACCTTACGCCTACAGGGTTTTCAACAAAGGCGTTTGGCCCGGTAGACATGGTTGATTTAATCATAAAGTGGCGCTCCATGGCATATCCCACATAGCCAAAGCATGCTGTTGTTTGTGTAGCCGCATTTGGTATGGCAGGCAGGTAGGCATCGCGGTAAACGCTTACCGATACCGAGTCGAGGTTAAGCCCGTGGTTGTTGATTTCTACTACTGCCGTGTTGTTGACCGTATCGCCGGGTATAACCCCGCCTGCACCGGTCAGGTGATTAACCTGGTAAGTAACCCAGGTGTTGCCAAAGTCGGCTGTCTGGTGACAGGTAAGGGCCGGGCCGTTTACATTGGTAATGGCAGGGTCGGCCTCGCCGCTGTTGTTGAAGCTGCCGCTGATACCGTTACCTCCGGCCGGAATCGGGTTAGAGGTTAATGCACCGAATGGTATGCCTGTAGGTGCACCGTTTTGGGTACCTTTTATGATGGTTGTACTACACTGCCCGTCTGACACCGTATAGTGGTGTAAAGTACCATCTGCCGCTGACCAGAATACGCCTTTTGTAGCTGCTGCAGTTTTAAGTGCATCGCCGCTGGTTGCAGGGCTGAAGGTAAAGGTTCCTGTTCCACCTGCTGCATACGTTGTTACCACGTTGCCAAACGTGCCACCGGTATTGTTGCACGAGCAGTTGTCAAGCGTGGTAGCCACTGTAATCGGAGGATCGGTGGTTACCGGGAAGCTGATGTTAGGCGAGCTATGGCTTGCCCCGTCATTGACACTAAAGTCAACATCGTAAGTGCCTGCCGTAGTAGCCGATGGTACGGTAATGTTTACTGTGCCATGTGCTATTATCGGTGTGCCGCCCGTTACCGGTGTTAAGCCTGTCCATACCGGCCAGGTGGTGGTGTTGCCACCGCTGGTCCAGCTGGTTGTTGTTGAGCCTACATTGTATTGGCTGGCATTGCAACTGCTGCTGACATAGTTAAGCGTTACCGAGCTATTGCCGCAATTGTTAATGGTGGCAAGGCCGTATATCTGCACATCGTTGACTGCATAGTATGATGAGCCGTCTGTAGCAACCGGGGCCGCCCACTTAAAGGTAAGGCTGGCCGCATTGTTTGCATCGTTATGGCTATCGTGTGGCAGTTTAACAGGTACGCCGTTGTTGACTAAATACCATGGCGTTCCGGTTACATTGCTTTGCACATCGGTAAACGGCACTGCTGTCCAGGTGGTGCCGCTGTTGATGGTGGCATCTGTAGTGTAGTAAAGGCTTACCGCACCTGTATATCCTGCATAGCGTTGTGCTCCCCACTGCACACTGATATTGGTATATCCTGTAGTGTTGATGGTTGAGGATACAAGCACTACGGTGTCGGAAGTGTTGACTGTGGTGGTAACCGGTGTTTGTATGTAGCCTGCCGATGAAGCGTTGTTGCTCAGCCCCGATATGTTGTAATAGCTGTAGTCGGTGCCGTTGGCATTGTTGGTGTTACCGGTTGTCCAGGCGTGGCTATAGCTGTTGGCTGCATGGGTCCAGCCTGTTGGCATGCTTGCAAAATCAAAGTGCTGGCCTGTAAGCGGTGTAACGCTGCTTGGCAACAGTGCGCCTAAGGCAATGTCAGGGTTTACTGCTACTACTGCCGTGGTTGGCGAGGTATAAGTACAGCTTCCGCTGCTGGCTACTACCTTGTAGCTGGTATTGGCACTGATGCTGCCCGTTGGCAGGTGAATGGTATTGCCGGTGCCTGTTACTGCTGAACCTATCGTTGTTCCGCCGCTGGTTTCCAACTGGTAGCTAACCGTGGTTTGTGAACTTGCCACATCTATCGTCGTTCCGCCACCGGTGCTTGTTATACATACCGGGTTGGCGCCTGCCGTAGGCGTAAAGCTGTTAATCAGGTTGCTGTTAAGCGTTACCGTAGTAGCGGCTGTAACCGAGCAGTTGGCATCGCTTACCGTCACATTATAGGTGCCGCCGCCGCCGGCGTTATTATCTGTGGCACTTGCAGTAGTTGCTGTAAATCCGTCGCTGTTACTCCATGAGTAGGTATAACTGCCGCTTGGCGTTGGGGTTGCTGTAACCGAGATATTACCGCCCGAGCAGTATGGCCCGCCATTACCTGCTGTTACCGCAAGGTTATCTACTATCACCGTTGCATAGCCGGACGACGGAACCGGTGTGGTGCAGCCTGATATGTTGGTCCAGGCCTGGGCATAATAGTAATTAGTACCCGTAGCAGATGCCGGTGTGTAGCTGGCCGAGGTCTGCCCGCTTATAGCGGTACCACCGCTGTTTGAACCGGTAGTGTTGCTATACCACTGGTATGACACTGTGCCTGCACCGCCCGATGGCGATACGCTGATGGCGCTTGTTGACTGGCCATTGCCGGTACATACTGTTTGGCTGGATGCCGTAGGCCCGGTGATTGTAAGTGGTGTATTTACCACTACTGTTGCAGGGCTTGATGTTGCCGGTGAACAGATACCGCTGCCACTGCTGTATGTTACTACTACTACGTAGTTGGCGGTGCCTGTGCTGCTTGTAGGCGGCGAGAAGGTTTGCCCCGTGCCTAAAGCACTGCTCATATTGCTGCTGTTATACCAGGTATAGCCTGTTACACTCGATGGGCTGGTTGAGGTAGCCGTAAGTGTAACTGATCCGTTTTGGCATACCGTAGCGCCACCCGATACTGATACAGTGGATGAGCTGTTGACGGTGATAACCGCGCTGCCTTTGTAGTATGGCGGTTGGTCGTTAGGGTCATCGGCATCCGTTAAGTTGGTTACTGTATAAGTGGTGGTTACCGATGGCGATACGTTGTAGGTATAGGTTGCTGTAGCAGCCCCTGAAGTACCGTATCCGCTCACAGTGGTTATAACGTTGCTGTTCTGGTCTACTATCTGGAAGTTCCATGGGCCTGTACCATACAGGTTAACTGTAAGTTGGGTGGACTGGCCCGGGCAGGTAGTCGCCGTTCCTGTAATCTCCGAGGCTACCGATGGGTCTGAGTTCATCTGCATGCCTGAGAAGGTCAGTGTATGGAATGTTACCGAGTATACTCCCGGCAGCGGGTCGTTTGCCACCACGTGAACCGATGTAGGGTGGAAGTTGGTCCGGCTTGTAAAGCTGGATGGGTCTTCCGTCCCACCGTCAAATTTAGATACTGCCAGGTTGGACAGGTTAGGGTTGAGCGGCCGGTATGGGAACACATCGTTTGACGATGCCGATACCAGGCTATCTACGTCTTCCTGGCTGATGTATATCGTTACATCGCCCGGGTTTTCAGTGACCGGTGTTATCTGTACGTTCCGCTTCATAAAGTGTTGCGGGCCACCGTAGTTAGGCGAGGTTAAGAACACGCCCAGGTTGGTGGTCGTACTGTTTAAACTGCTGCCGGTTGGTGTCACTTTGGCAATAAACGCTGCATCAGCACCATTACCGTTACCCAGTTGCTGGGAATTGTAGAAGGTAACCGGTGTGGTTGTTATCGTACATGGTATGCTTACTGCTGTATCATCCAATACCGGTGGCTGGGCTGTAATGGTGCCGCCCAGTATCACTTCGCAACCTTGCGCGTCTCTTACCGAGTCGATACTGTATAAGTCGCCATAGGTTGGTGTTGCCAGCGATATCGGCAATGAACTTACTACATCGGTATAGTGGATGTTATAGGTCTTGTCGCTAAAGTATACGGTATAGTTAGGTACACCCGTGCCGCCAAACAAGGCTCCCAGGCCTATCTCGCTGCCCAAACCGCACTTGTCTACATAAATAGTATCGGTAGCGGTGCCCAGTGGTGGGTTAACCGTAGCCGTAAGCGTGGCGTTGACGTTTCCACAACCTGAGGTAATGGTAATGGTGTAATCGATGGTAATTGCTGCTGTGGTTGTGTTGGCCACAGGGTCGTTGATGTTGCCGCTGCCGCTGGCTGTGGTGGCTGGCAGTATGCCGCTTACCACCGGCCTTGACCATGCGTACGTTGCCCCTGATATGTTACTGGTTGGCGTATAGGCCACATTGCTGGTGCAGGTACTTAACGTGGTAGGGCTGGTTAATACTACCTGGCGGTTGAGGCTGATAACCTGGTTGTCTATCAGCGCCGGGCAGGTTGCTGTAGCATCGTGCGGCGTAATAATATAGGTTACCGAACCGTAGTTGTAGCTGCTGTTCAGGTCTACAGGCGAGTTAGTGATGGTTGTACCGCTGCCCGCTGTGGCCCCTGTTACACCACCCGTAATGCTGCCTATCGTCCAGGTAAAGCCTGTTACGTTAGGGTCATTACTGCTCAGGTGCAGGCTAACTGTGCCGCCCGTGCAGATGGATGTTGCATCGCTGCTGTTGATCATTACATCCGGGCTCTGAAGCACGGTTACGCTGTTGTTTACCGCTGAGGTAACACAGGTGCCGTATGACTCAGCCCTTACATAGTAAGTATACGTACTGGCCGCTGATGGTTGCGGTGCACTGAGCGTACTTGTTGTTGATGTTGTTACCGCTGCCGGGCTACCCGAAGTAGGGTCGCTGGCATATAATACCCACTCTGCATTGCTGCCAAGGCTGCCGCCGTTTACCGTAAAGGTAAGCGTATTGCCCGGGCCTGAACATACAGGGCTGGCCGATGGGGTTATGGTAAGTGATGTGGGTGCAGTGGATGGTGAACCTACGGTCCAGTATGCATAGCGGTATGCCGATACATAGCATGAGTTGGTAGGGTCATAGCGCTGCGTACGGATCTGCACAATATTTAAGCCCGTAAGGCCTGTAGTACTGATGTTGCCGCCCGAATAGGTTTGCCATGTATTGCCGCCGTTGGTGCTGTATTCATGTGTCTCAAGCGCAGCGTTTGTTCCGCCTGTGCCTGTGCCAAACGTGGCTGTTATATTGGTGCCCTGGCATACCGGCGATGATACACCCGCAACGATTGCAGGGGCTACCATTAACAAGCTGCCGCTGGTTACGGATGAGTATCCGCTCATGGTCGACGAGCAGTTGGTGGCATTGGTAGCTACTACCGTATAAGTGCCCTGGGTAAACTCGGTGCCGAAGTTAAATGAACTGCCTGAACCCGTTACCGGTAAACCGATGTTGGAGTTGCTGTTCAGCACCAGCTGGTAGCTTACCCCAGCTTGTGAACCGTTGAGGCCTACTACTGCCGAACCGCAATCGCTCACCCCGCCTGTTACCGTATATACCGTTGGCGCTGTGCTGGCCAGTACCGGTGAGCCGTTCATGTTGGTAGGGCATGCGTTATTGATGGTTGCCTGTATGGTATAAGTACCCGAGGTGGATGCTGACGGGAATGTGATAGGGCTGCCTGTGCCCGGTATTACACTGCCTACCTGGCTGCTGCTGTTGAGTATTAAATGGTAATCTACGCCCAGGTCTGAATTGTCCAGTGACACCGTGATGGTACTACAGTTGCTGGTCGATGTTACGTTGTAAACTGTTGATGTTCCGTCAATCGATGCATTGTTGCTGCCACTGGTAACGGCTGTGCATAATGTGGTTGCATCAGTTGCCAGAACGCTATAAGTGCCTGACATCGTTTGCGTGCCGAAGCTGATAGCGCTGCCCGTTCCTGCTACAGGGCTGCCTATATCTGTGCTGCCGCTCAGTATTAACTGGTAGTTAACGCCATTGTCTGAGTTCGCCAAGCCTATTACCGCGGTGCCGCTGCAGCTTGCCCCGCCTGTCATGGTATAAACAGCCGGGCTTGGGTTAACAATCGCATTCCCGCTCATCGTTGTCGGGCAGGCAGTCGTTACTACAGTATAAGTACCGGCTGTGGTTTGTGCGCCAAAGCTGATAGGGTTGCTCGTGCCCGCTACTATTCCGCCGCTTACGTTGCTGCCGTTTAAAAGCAACTGGTAATTATATCCTGACTGCGATGAGGCAAGGCCTACTGTTGTAGAGCCGCAATTGGTGCCGCCCGTTACTGCAAGTGCCAATGGCGCTGCCGGGTCGGTTATCGTAACACTGCCGCTTGCCGGTACTGCCACTGAGCTACATGAGCCGGTGCCGACTACTATATGGTCATAAGCACCCGAAGTTAAGCTGCCAATGGTCAGCACCCCGCTGCCATCGCTGGTTATGCTAACCGGGCCTACCGGTGATGTGTTTTTATCATAATTTACAGTATATGTTGTTGTTGCCGCAAGGCCGCTGAGGGTAATATATCCATCATTGCCACCGCAGGTGCTCGGGCTGAAGCCCGCATATGAGGTGATGGCCACTGCGCCCACTGTTACTGCCTGTAATGCAGATACTGTGCCACCGCATCCACCGGTAACGGTGTATATAATGTTGGCACTGCCTGCCGATACGCCGGTTACTACACCTGATGAGTTAACTGTTGCTACCGATGTATTGCCGCTGCTCCATGCGCCGCTGCCACCGCTCAATACTATTGTATTGGCAGTATAGGTTGCTGTTGCCCCGCTACACAATGGTGACGAGCCTGTTACGGATGCTATACTTGCATTCGGGCTGATGCTTATGGATTGCTGTGCTGATACAGTGCCACCACATCCACCACTGATGGTGTATATAATGTTGCTTGTGCCTGCTGTTACTCCGCTTACTACGCCTGACGTGTTAACCGTGGCTACCGCCGTATTGCTGCTGCTCCATGCTCCTGTGCCGCCACCTAATATGACCGTATTGCCCGTATAAGTAGCGCTGCTACCAATACATACCGGTGATGTGCCGCTTACCGAGCCAATTGCTGCACCCTGGTTAACCGTTACTGCCTGCTGGGCCGATACCGTGCCACCACAGCCACCGCTAACGGTGTATATAATGTTGGCGCTGCCACCTGATACCGCCGTTACTACGCCTGATGCATTAACCGTGGCTACTGCCGTGTTATCGCTGCTCCATGCACCACTGCCGCCACTCAATACTACCGAGTTGGCTACATAGGTTGCGCTGCTGCCAACACATACCGGTGAGGTGCCTGTTACTGATGCAATGCTTGCGCTGGGGCTAATGGTTATTGAAGCTGATTGGCTTACCGTGCCACCGCATCCACCACTTACGGTGTATATAATGTTGGCACTGCCTGCCGTTACTCCGGTTACTACACCTGATGCGTCAACTGTGGCTACCGATGTATTGTCGCTGCTCCATGCACCCGTACCGCCATTCAATACTACTGAGTTGGCCGTGTATGTTGTGCTTCCACCGATACATACCGGCGATGAGCCTGTTACCGAGGCAATGCTTGCATTAGGACTAACGGTTATTGACGCTGATTGGCTTACGGTGCCACCGCATCCACCGCTTACGGTGTATATGATGTTGGCACTACCTGCTGTTACCCCGGTTACTACGCCTGACGCGTCAACTGTGGCTATTGAGGTGTTGCTACTGCTCCATGCACCACTGCCGCCGTTCAATACAACCGAGTTGGCCGTGTATGTTGTGCTGCCACCGATACATACCGGTGACGAACCCGTTACCGAGGCGATGCTTGCATTCGGGCTGATCGTGATTGCCTGTTGGGCCGATACCGTGCCACCGCATCCACCGCTTACGGTGTATATGATGTTGGCACTGCCTGCGGATACGCCCGTTACCACGCCCGATGAGTTAACTGTTGCTATTGCCGTGTTATCGCTACTCCATGCTCCGGTGCCACCACTCAATACTACTGTGTTGGCTGAATAAGTAGCTGAACTACCTATACATACCGGCGATGAACCCGCTACTGATGCAATGCTTGCGTTAGGGCTGATGATTACAGATTGTTGCGCCGATACCGTGCCACCACATCCACCACTTACGGTGTATATAATGTTGGCACTGCCTGCCGTTACTCCGGTTACTACGCCCGATGAGTTAACTGTTGCTACCGATGTATTGTCGCTGCTCCATGCTCCGCTGCCGCCGCTCAATACTACTGTATTGGCCGTGTATGTTGTGCTTCCACCGATACATACCGGTGATGAACCTGTTACCGAGGCGATGCTTGCATTCGGGCTAATGGTTATTGAAGCCGAATGGCTTACGGTGCCACCGCATCCACCGCTTACGGTGTATATGATGTTGGCGCTGCCTGCCGCTACCCCGGTTACTACGCCTGACGCGTCAACCGTGGCTATTGAGGTGTTGCTACTGCTCCATGCACCACTGCCACCATACAATACAACCGAGTTGGCGGTATATGTTGTGCTGCCACCGATACATACCGGTGACGAACCCGTTACCGAGGCGATGCTTGCATTCGGGCTGATCGTTACCGCCTGCTGGGCCGATACCGTGCCACCGCATCCACCGGTTATGGTGTATATAATATTGGCGCTGCCTGCAGTTACTCCCGTTACAAAACCTGAGGTGTTAACTGTAGCTACTGATGCATTGCTAGTGCTCCATGTTCCTGTGCCACCGCTTAATACCACTGTATTGGCGCCATAGCTGGTTGAGCCGTTAATACACAATGGCGTAATGCCGGTTACTGATACTACGCTCGCATTCGGGCTGATGGTTACCGCTTGTTGCGCCGATACCGTGCCACCACATCCACCGGTCACGGTGTATATAATGTTGGCACTGCCTGCCGCTACTCCGGTTACTACACCTGATGAGTTAACTGTTGCTACCGATGTATTGTCGCTGCTCCATGCTCCGCTGCCGCCGCTCAATACTACTGTATTGGCCGTGTATGTTGTGCTTCCACCGATACATACCGGTGATGAACCTGTTACCGAGGCGATGCTTGCATTCGGGCTGATGGTTATTGAAGCTGATTGGCTTACGGTGCCACCACATCCGCTGCTTACCGTGTATATGATGTTGGCGCTGCCTGCCGCTACCCCGGTTACTACACCTGAGGTGTTAACCGTAGCTATTGACGTGTTGCTACTGCTCCATGCGCCAGTGCCACCACTTAATACCACTGTATTGGCTGCATATGTTGTGCTGCCACCGATACATACCGGTGACGAACCCGTTACCGAGGCGATGCTTGCATTCGGACTGATCGTTACCGCCTGCTGGGCCGATACCGTGCCACCGCATCCACCGGTTATGGTGTATATAATGTTGGCGCTG
>Ga0206832_10159_pt2 | contig 14623 bp, 5 predicted proteins | sample Alteio_BWOrgCont_74_FD_152896 | JGI IMG/M metagenome (GOLD analysis project Ga0206832, IMG submission 152896) | Enriched cells from forest soil in Barre Woods Harvard Forest LTER site, Petersham, Massachusetts, United States -... | ecosystem: Environmental > Terrestrial > Soil > Temperate forest >... | reverse complement strand
GCTCACCGTGCCAGTTTCAACGGCGAATCCGCTTGGCGCTTTTCCCGGCAATACGGCTGCCAGCCTTATTCCCGGTTCGGCAAATGATCAACTTTTGACCAGCGGTCTTCGCAACGCTCTAGGTGCGCCCGCACTGGCCACCGTCACCGGCATTTTGACGGATCCCAATTTCCGCGTCGTCCTTCACGCATTGGAACAGCGCACCGGCTCGGAAGTCCTCGCCGCACCTGAAGGAACCACCATCAGCGGACGGCAAATGCAAATGCGCGCGACACAGATTTTGTCCATCATCACCTCCGTCAACTTCCAGCAAGGAACTGCCGCCACCACGACCGGCGCAGCAACCCCATGATTTAACCGTCAAGAAAAATGAAAACACACAAGATAAATAAAATCTCAAGACTGGCGGTTGTTTCATTGTTGCTCTGCGGCATTACTGCCACCGGAATTGTCCGCGCTCAAGTCGTCAATAACAGCCCCGGAACTTCGGCCATCACATTCGGTGTGCAGCAGGTGGAAACGGGTCCTATTTTGGACGTCGTGCCCGATGTTTTGTCCGACGGTTGCACAATCAATCTCACCTTGATTCCATCGCTGACGGACTTCAACGGCTACGACACGCCGCCGGCCATTCCCAGCGTCACCTCCGGTTTGAACGTGGTGCAATTGCCCGTGTTGCTGCCCGACTTCACCGTGCGGCAGGTCGTCACGACTGTGAACATCTGGGACAACCAGACCGTCGCCATCGGCGGATTGATTTCCTCGGCGGTCAATACGACCAAGGACAAGGTGCCGTTTCTCGGCGACTTGCCGGCTGTGGGGCAATTGTTTCAAAGCCAGTCCAAACAGACGATCAAGAAAAATCTTATGATTTTTGTGACGGCCACGATTGTGGATCCGGCGGGCAACCGCGTGCATTCAGATGACGAGTTGCCATTCAATCCCGCCAGCATTCCGGCGCAACCGCCGGACGCAGGACAAGTGGTGACCAAAAGCGTCACGCCGATACCTCCGCCCATCGTGGAAACACCTGCGTCCGGCGGAAATTAAATTGTTTGCCGCGCCTGTTTTCGTTGAAGGAAAAAACTTTGTAAGAGCAAAGATGAATTTTTGTGGATCGGTTGCTGATTGTTGACGGACACGCCTACGCGTATCGCGCATTTTACGCGATTCGTGAATTGCGTTCGCCGTCGGGCGTGCCGACGAATGCCATTTATGGCTTCGTCAAGATGCTGGCGAAGATGCGCGCGACAATTGCGCCGACACATTTGATTGTGGTTTGGGACGGCGGATTGAGCGCGGTGCGGATGGCGGCGTTGCCGGAATACAAGGCGCAACGGCCGGAAATGCCGGAAAATTTGAAGCCGCAGTTCGACGAGATCGTCAATTATTTGAAGGCAGCGGGTGTGGCGTCGTTTTGCGGCGATGGTGTGGAGGCGGATGATTATATCGCGTGCCTCGCACGGCGTGCGTCGGATGTAGGCTGGCAGATTGTCATTGCCAGCGCGGACAAAGATTTTATGCAGTTAGTTTCGGCGCGGGTCGGGTTGTTGAATCCGAACGACAAAAGCGAGACTGTCTGGACGGACGAGCAGGTTCGGAACAAGACCGGCGTGGAGCCGTTGCAGATTGTTGACTGGCTCGCCTTGATGGGCGACAGCGTTGACAACATTCGCGGCGTGCCCGGAGTCGGGCCGAAGACGGCGGCGGATCTGCTGAAACAATTTGGTTCGGCCGCAAAATTGTATGAGCGGCTGGACGAGGTGAAGTCGGAAAAATTGCGCGCGTCGTTGCGTGCATCTGCGGAAGCGGTTCGCCGTAATTTGGAACTGGTGCGGCTGTATGATGTGCCGTGCGATTTTTTGCCGGAAGAGTTGCTGGAAAAACCGGCGGACGCCGGACGGTTGCGCGAATTGTTCGTGCGCTGGGGATTTAAGGGAATGCTCGCGGCGCTGGAAGAGTCGTCGCGTGTGAAGCAGGCTGTTTTGATTTAGAGAAAAATGAATTTGAGAAACTGGAGCAAAGATTTTTTTGCGCCGCTGGATTTTCAGCGGTTGCAACCGCATTTTGTTGAAAGATTTTTTGGACAAAACGCGTTTGTGGGTTTAGTGTGTCAAACACCGTTTATTATGTCGTTGTCGTTCGCCCGCAGGGCCGCCATTTGCTTTTGCTGGGGGTTGTTCCTCGTGATTCCATCTGCCGTTTTTGCCCAGACAAATTATTATTCCACCAATGGAACTGAATACGCGATCATCGGCTCGCTGCCGGGCGACCAGGTTTTTCCCGACGCGGCGGTGACGACCAACGGCGGCTTCGTGGTGTGGGATGACAATGCCACTGACGGGAGCGGCCTGGGTGTGAGCGCGCGAAAAGTGGACGGCACTTTGTCCGGTGCGTTGAGCACGTTTCGGGTGAATGCCCAAGGCACGAACGACCAGGAAAATCCCCGCGTGGCATTGTTGAAAAATAATGGCGCGGCGTTTGTGTGGCAGGGCGGCAAGAAAGGATTCCAGCATATTTTCGCGCGCCTGCTCACGCCGACGAACACATGGATGACTTCCACGGATCTCGTGGTCAGCACGTTCACGAATCATTACCAGATCAATCCTTCCATCACTGTTTTGACCGACAGCAACATCGTGGTTGTGTGGGGCAGTTTGGATCAGGTTGCTTCCAACAGCATGCAAGATGTCTATGCTCAAATCCTTTCACCGTCGGGACAGAGAATCGGCACCAATTTTCTCGTCAATCAATTCACGACTTACAACCAGCGCACGCCGTCGGTTGCTGCGCTGAAAGGCGGGGGATTTGTTGTCACTTGGGTTTCGGAGCAGCAACAGGTGGTCGTATCCAGCATTGACAATGGTTTTTATAATGCGGGAGGCGCGGCTTATGTCTCCACAAATGAGGACTTGATTGGAGCTGGTCAGAGCACCAATTATTTTGTCAATTCCGGCATGGTTCCCAGTGTGGACATTTACGCGCGGCTTTATGCCAGCAATGGCGCGGCGGTCACCGGAGAATTTCTGGTGGACACAAACTTCACTTTTCCGTGCGCCAATCCAGCCGTGGCGTCCGGTTCGGACGGCGGCTTCGCGGTGGTTTGGGATGCCCATGACATGACGAACCCAAACAATAGTTTGGATATTTATGCCCGTCCGTTTTCCAGCGCGGGCGCGGGCGGCGCGATAACGCGTGTGAACACCAATGTTTATGGAGATCAATATGCGCCGCGAATCAGTTCAATCGGGACGGATTTTCTGGTGGTGTGGACAAGTCTGGGTCAGGACGGTTCACGCGAAGGTGTATATGGGCAGTTTTTGCACGGTGGCGCGGCGGTCGGCGGCGAATTTCGCGTGAACACAACGACCATCGGCCAGCAAATGCAGCCGGTCGTTGCCTCGGATGACGTGAACCAATTTGTCGCGATTTGGACGAGTTACGCCGGCGATCCGTATCATTTTGATTTATACGCGCAGCGTTACATGAATGTCGCAGCGATGCTGTCGCCGATGAGCGCACCGTTTGTTTATGCGCCGTTCACATTGGTTGGGGGAGTTTATCAACCGCAGTTGCAGGTGGCGTGGCCGGTGTTGCAGGGAATCTCCGTCTCTAATTTTGAAGTTTATGCGGACGGCGCGGCGACGCCGACGGTTGTCGTGACGAGCAATGCATGGACGATGACGGCGGCGAATGGATTGACGGCGGGCAGCACGCATTTTTTCGCGGTGGATTATATGACGGCGGACGGGCACCGTTCGCCGTTGTCGCCTTCGGCCGACGGCAAGACGTGGAACGGCAAGAGTTGGGGCGGCATTCCGTATGAATGGATGACCAATTATTTCGGCGGCAACATGAGCCTGTGGCCTTCGGCGACCGCCGACAGCGACGGCGATGGCGTGAATAATTTGCAGGAATTTTTGTCCGGCACGAATCCGACAAGCGCGGCGAGTGTGTTGCGCGTGCAGATCACCGGCACGCCGCAGGGAATGTTCCTGAACTGGGCCACGCAGCCGGGTTGGACGTATCAAGTGCAGGTGACGACGAATCTGACGACATGGAGCAATTATGGCGCGCCGCGTTTTGCGGCGGGCGCGGGTGATTCAATTTTTGTGGGGAGCGGTTCGTCGGGATATTACCGCGTGGTATTACAGCGTTGATGTTGAAATGAGTATGTTGCAATCAATCAAAAGATTTTTGTGGATGCTGTTGCTGCTGGCCTTGGGCTTGCAAGGTGCGCGGGCATTTTCATTGGCCGGGCCGATTGGCAATGGGTTGGCGGGCCATGGCGATACATGGCAGACGGCGGTGATTGGTTATGGACTTGGCGGCGACATCGTCGCGCCCAAAAACATCGGTGAAGAATATCGCCGCAACATTCCCGTGCTGTTTTACTCTTACAACGCGAATTTTCTCGATTTCTTCGGCTCCAACGGCGTGGCCGCCGTGGATTCGGCGTTTGCGATCGTGAACAATGCCTTTACGAATAATCCGACCGGCAGAACCAATGGCTTGGACGGTTACAGCGCCGACCTTCGCGAATTTCCAGACACTGCGCAAAGTCTCAATTTTGACGCGCAGGCGCTGGGACTGACGGATTTGAAGTCGACCACGATGTTTTTGCTGATGGAGCAACTGGGATTGGCCGACCCGGATCGTTATGTATGGACGCTGCACGACAGGATTCTCAACGCGATTCCCGGTGCCAAATGTCCGTTGGACGAACTTTATCTGGTTGTGCAAAGGAATTACGATGTCGTCAACAGCCCGCTCAACCAGATTCAGTATTCGTCATTTATCAACGACACGCTTTACACTTATGATATTGAGGAAGCCTGCACCGGACCAAATCCGCTGGCTCTAACGTTTCCATTTTCTGTGGATCCATTCGACCAGGTTGATACCGCGCTTGCTTCGTTTGGGCTGAACACGGGTGGTTTTTACACGGGGCTGACGCGTGATGACGTGGGCGGCCTGCGATATCTTTTGACGACCAACAATATCAACTTTGAAACATCCGGAACGGGAAGCTTGCTGATGAATCCCGGCGCGGAGGAATTGCTCACGAGTGAAAATTTAAGCGATTTGCTGCCATTTGCGTCAACGAACGATCCGGCGCTGTTGCCGGGCTTGTTTCCGGGATTGATCGTGACGGGTTCCTCGAATTCTTTCACAGTTGTCTGCGCGCCGAACGTCGTTTCATATTTCACAAATAAAAACGGCGAGCCGGTCGGGTCGGCGCCGAGTTTTGTCGTCGTGACGAACGGCCTCAACTGCGTGCCGCAGGAACTTTTTGCGGACACGTTTGCCAATGTCATTACCAATGGAAATCTCACGAATAATCCGGGCATCATCCTTGACAACGCGAACGTTCATTTCAGTTTTTTCACCAACACGCCGGCTGTGCTTCAGACGGTCACGATTGTGCCGAAGAACGGCCAGCCGTTCCCCGCGCCGCTCGTCACGAAGACAACGAGCAAGAACATCACGCTGACCAACACCGTGTCGGGTGAATTCCTTGTCATCCCGCCGGGCGATTGCGGATTGGAGATTGTCTCCACGCTCTTGACCAACGTGGTTGCGACCACCAACTTCATCACCACGGCCACCAACATCAGCACTACGACGACCAATGGAAACGGCTTGGTCGGTTCGGTGGGTATCGTGACACTTTTCACGAACCATACGTTTGTCGTCCGGCCGATTGTCTGCGCGGGCACCGGCACGGGTTTGTATGAGGGTATCGAGAAAGTTCAATTCGTGCGGGCAGATTTTGATTCGCTCCTCGGGCAGTTCTTCCAGCCCATCACGACGAATTACACGATGACGGCGATCACGAACAGCCAGACGCAAGTGCAGAGATTCCAGCGCGTGGTCACTGCGCCGGATATTTTATTGACGGCGGATGACCAGACTTCTCCAAACGATCCCGTGCCGCATCCCTTGTTCGGCGTCAGTGATGTGACGCGCGACATTGCTTTTGATCAGGGCAATATTTTGTTCGACGAGGCGGGTCCCGGTGTCATCAACCAGCCGACGACGATTTCTTTCAATAAAGTTGGCGACGTTTTCGAGAACGGCAGCCTGGCCCTTTTCGCCCTGACAACAAATTCATTCCTGAGTGAACTGACCAGCGCGCCATTGCTCGCGTGGGGTTCGTTTGATGATTCCACTAATGATCCGGTGGTTTATCCGAACGGCACGAGCATCGCAAATTTGGAAAATGAAGTGCTCATCCAGGTTTCACCGACGAGCCTGCCTGATGCTGCGGCGGGCGCCTTTTATACCCAGACATTCTCGGCGACCGGTGGCGCGTTCAGCCAGCCGTTCAGCTGGTCGGCTGGCGGATTGCCACCGGGATTGTCCATGACGACGAATCCCGACGGCACCGGGACGCTTTCAGGCACGCCGACGGAATCCGGCACATTTGACATTACGATAGAGTTGACGGATTCTCTGTCACGCTCCGTGCAATGGAATTATACCATCAACATTTTTTGACCGGCATGAACCCTGAAATTTTTTCGACCAATCTGTTAAAGCGGCTGATGTGCCGCCCTTGGTTTTGCGCGTTGATGGGTGTTGCGCTGGCGCACGCGGCGCTGGCGGATCCGCTGTATGACAATGAAGCGCCCCAGACTTTCACGATTACCCCGAACAATGCGCCGCCGAACATTCACGCGACGAATTTTCTCAACAACAGCCAGTTCGAAGTTAACTTCACCGCGACCACGATCAATCCGGAAATGTTCGAGACGTGGGACACGCTCAATTACACCAACAATGGTTTGATGGTGGCGGAAAGTCCGTTTGGACTGCTGGAGGTGGTAGACGGTCTTTTCCTGTCACTTACGCCGGGCTGCGGTTTTCTGTTTGACAACCGTCCGACCGGCACCAGTTTGCATTTGCCGTCGGCAAGTTTTTATAATCCGGGCACGATCCGGTGTAACTCGGAACTTGATCTTTTTGATGATTTTCTTTTGGTGTCCACCGTTGGCGAATGCGTGGTCAATGCGACGAACATCGTGAATCCGGGGACGATTGACATGGGCGCGAACGGATTGATTCAGCTTGCTGGCAGCAAAGTGGATTTGACGCGCAGCCTGCTGACCATCGAGGATTCAACCTCGGCTGGTTTGAGCGGCATTGATTTTGGCGTGGGAACGGATACGAATAAAGATTGGGATCCGAGTATTTCTTTGCAGCCGACATCTGCGGAATCGTCGGATTTCAACAGCCAGTTATTCCCGGCACCCGGTGTTAATCTGATGGCCGTGATTCCTTCAACTCCCTACTTTCATGTGGATCAGCTTGCGACAAATCATATCCTGACTCGGTCTGTTTTTATCAATCCCAACCCCGGCAGCAACATCGTTCAAAATGTTTATTTGGGTGGCACTCAAAATGTGTTTGTGGGAGGCGGTTTTGTCACCATTGAATGGGCCGGTTCATTTGTGGATCCGGCGACCGGCCAGCAAGCCACCAATTATCTTTATCTTAACAATGTTTATGTTGAAGGCGCGAATACCAACAACCCGATCATCAATGGCATACCGCAGAACTACACGTTTACCGAACTCACTGCGCCTGCATTTAGTTCGGCGCCCGCAACGAGCCAGTTTCCTGTCTTCAATCCCGGCATTGTGACCAACACATACTCTTATGTTCTTGCCAACTTGGCGGGCACATCAGTGCCGACCAACAGCCCCAGCCAGAACGTCACGAATTATCTGTCAATTTTGGGCGGCCGCACGCAGATCACCGCCAATCAGGAACTGGACTTGAGCCTGGCTGATATTTCGGGCGTCAACTATCTCTCAATCAACGCGCCAAACCAGTTTGACGGCAGTGTTGGCGCGCAGATTTTTTCACCCTTTTCCGACATCAATATCGGCGTGACCAATGGATTCATGACCGTCACAAATCTGCTGGAGCCGGTCATTCCAACTTGGAACGGCACGGTTCAGGCGTGGACTTCGGATTGGTTTTTTGTTGATACCAACGGCGTGACCAATGAGTTTCGTGTGATGCTCGTCAATCCGGTTTTGAGTCCGACGACGCCCTCGCAAATCCAAGATTTGAAATTACACGCCACCAACAGCGTCATCATCAGCGACACGCTGAACATCATGCGGACGCTTTCCATTGATGCCCAAAACCTGACGTTGACGGCCAATGGCCCGGCTTCAGCGTCACCTGACGGGGAATTGAATTTGCAATCAAGCACCGTTTTCTTTCAAAACGCGCTGCCCAATCTGCTCTACCTGACGAACAACGGCGCGATTCGCACGTTGAATCTGGCGCAGTTCATCGGCAACTCCAATACTGCGGCCATCACGCCGGGCACACCGGCAATTGCGGCCACAGCAAAACTTTCAGAGGTCGGCAACGCCATTCCGGTAAAGAACGCGACGGTGACTATTGGCAACAAAAAATATGCTTTCGAATCCAAGATCACCAACACAACCCCAAACCAAGTTGAAATCGCCAAAACATTTGACGGTTCATTGAGCAATTTGATCGCGGCGATTAATCATGGTTCTGGCTCCGGTGTGAATTACAGTTCTGCGACGGTCGGGAGCACGCAAGTCACGGCGGGTTTGTTGTCGAGCCATGCTTTTACGGTGACGGCGATCACGGCGGGTGTGGCGGGAAATTCGATTGCGATAGCGACGAGCGCGGCGGATTTGACCTGGAATGGGCAGCCGCATCTTATCGGCGGAACCAATGCGGTCGCGGCCACGACGAATCTTTCATCGTCGCCAATTCCTTACGGCGCGATTGTCAACAGCGGCTTGATTTCGGATGAAGGTTCGACGATTCGTGCGAATGATTTCGAAAACTATGGCGCATTTTCCAGCGGTGCCGGTTCGTTCCTGATGCAATCGTTGACGACCACATTGACGAATGGGTCGATCACCGCCGGCGGCGACGTTTCCATCACCACCGGCACTTTGCTGGCGAGCAATGTCGTGATACAGGCGTCACGCTCCCTGACATTGACGGTGACCAATTCGCTCAACGATGGAATCACGCCGGCATCGGCGGTTCTTACAAATGGCAACGTGATTGGTGGCAACATCTGGACGGTCGGCACGAACAGTGTGGGCGTCGGTTTGAACATGACCATGTTGCCGACGAACGCGAATCGCGGCGATTTGCTCGGCACGACCATCACGAACTACGCGCCGGCGGGGAAGAATGTCATCAACACATGGGCGGGAAAAGATTTTGGCGTATCATCCGCGGGTTTCGCGAACAATGAAGCGGTGGGCCGGCTGATTCTGGATTCAGAGGCCACGCTGGCCTCCATGCCGCCGCACACGCTGTTCACTTTCAACGGGACTGGCGTGAGCAACGCGATGTATGTGGACTATCTTGAATTCGATGATTACGCGACCAACCGCGACGGCGGCGGCAACGTGTCCTCGCTGGCCTTTAACACGAATCTGGTGATTTATTATGCGCGGGCCGTCATCAGCGGTTTCGATGTGAGTCAAAAGCTGGATCAAAAAAATAACGGACACCTGCGCTGGGTTCCGACATACACAGGAATTTTCAGTTCGACCAATCTCGTTTTTCCCGATGGATCGACCAACACGTTCAATGTCGCGCTGGCGCAGAATCCGCAGATTGATTCCGATGGCGACGGCACGCCCAACTCGACCGACACGACGCCATTCTTTGTTCCCAGTGACGTGAATCTCAATACGTATTTGACAAACGCTAACACGACGGTGGCTATAACTTGGGACACCATCCCGCTGGCGACGAATTGCGTCCTTTACACGACCAATATGCTGATGACGAACTGGATGGTTTTGACAAATTTTATTTCGCCCATTCCGTATCCTTCACCGTCGACGAATGTGACGGTGTTTGATGCGGTGGTCAGTCCGCCACGATTTTACAAAGTGCGGGTAAATCCGTGGCTGACTTATCCGTTTTGATTGGAAAGGCAAAACAGGAAGCTTATTGACGAATCTCGGAATGGGCGCAAGGCGTCCGACTTGGAAGAAATACTTGTGAAGATGAACACGCAAAAATTTGCAGGCCGGAAGGTGGGAAACTTCTTTCGGAACGCCAGCGCGGCAAAGCTGGGATTGATGGTCTTGGCCGGGCTGGTCGCGAATCTTTGCCATGCCCAGACTTTTAGTGCCCCCGTTGTGATTTCGGGCAGTTGGGGGAACGTGAGCCAGGACAACTTTGGTTTTGGGCCCGAAACCGGCGCGCCCAGTGTCGCGGGATTGGCGCAAAACGCGCCAGTCTGGTTTCAATGGACGGCGCCGCAGGACGGCGAAGTGGAACTTGATACTGTCGGCAGTGTTGATGATATTTTCTTTTCCACTCCGGTGGACACGGTTTTGGGTGTTTATGGCGGAACGAATGTGACTACGTTGAATCAGGTGGCTGCCAATGACGACCTCTTTCCAATTGGCAGCAGTATTCCACAAGTTAACGATGGGAGCAGTGGAGACTACGCCAAGCTCGTGGGTCCCGGCGGCCTGCCTGTTTTCGGGATTGACCAGCCTTACTATGGCCCCAGCGGCCTGCGTTTCAATGCCAAAGGTGGAACGACTTATTATTTCGTGGTGGATACGAAAGTTTCGCTGACTTCGCCTTTTTCCACCGGACTTATTTCTTTGAACTGGGCGTATAAATCTTCGGGTGTTTTCCGTTTTGCGACCGAAGATATTGATCTATTCACGCGGCTGCCACTTTATCAAACTGCGCAAACGGAGAGTATGCCACCGCAAGGACTCAATGACAGCGCCAATTCGGCGATTCTGACCTATTACAATTACAACGTGCCGGGCGCCCTGGTGACAGTGACCCGCACCGCCGGATCTTCCGGGCGCGTGACGGTGGATTATTCGACGGTGGATGGAACAGCCGTGCCTACGCCCTTTGGCGATGCACCAGCTTATGCTTTTTATACGAACATTGTTAATTTTGTGGATCAGATGGGGAATCCAACCACCGATCCATTTGGAAATCTTACGGAAACTAATTTAATAACCGGAGATTATACGCCCGTCAGCGGCACGCTTGTCTTTGATGATTATGAGATGAGTAAAACCATTTTAGTCCCGATCAATTCACTCGGCGGTTATTTAACCAATACAATTTATACAACGAATGTGGTTATCGGCCAGACCACATTTCCGCTGACGACGGTGGCTAAAAACAACTTAACGAACGTCGTATTTGGAATGACAATATCCAATCCGCAACCGGATCCGATCGAGTCCGGCGATGTGTCTCAACCTCGCGTGGATCCGACTTTCAGCACAGCCTTGGTGAAGATTTTAAATGCCAGCGCTGATCCTTACGGTCCAGATCTCGTTCCACAAGTGGTCACCAACGGTTTTGACATCAACAACAATCCTATACTGTTTACCAACTTTGTCGTCGCCGCATTTCCCACGAACGCCATTTTTAATTTTGAAAAGGCCAACTATCGCGTGCCGGCGGATGTTAATAATCCAAGCAACAGCCCATGGACACAAGTCACCCTTTATGTGGAGCGGTCTGGAACTAATCTTACCGCGCAAACAATCAATTACCGCATCAACAATCTTCTGGGTAACGATCAGGACGCCAGCGAAGAGCAGAATATTTTCTTTCCGCTTCAGCCCGGTTCAGATTATGCCGTTCCAACGCCGCCAAACCAAGGGCCGATTCGCGGGGTGAATCCTGATTTTAACATGGTTCAGGGAACTATCAGTTTTGCGGACAAGGGTCCTGGCAGTTTATTCCAGCCGATCACATTCACCGTTCCGACGAGCACTCTCACGAAATTCAACAAAGATTTTCGCATCCAGCTTTATCGTGAAAATAAAGACAACAATCCGGTGCTCGTGGGGATGATCAATGAAACGACGGTGACAATTTTATTCAACGATCAGAACCCTCCGGCTGGCTCGGTGGATGAACTTTACAACGCGGATTTCAATGGCGACCTCGCATTGCCGCCCAGCGATATTCCTCAAACGTGGCCCGGAAACAATCTGGCCAATCCCGGCGTTGCGGGCCAAGTTTATAGTCTGGCGGTTCTTACTAACGATGAAACCATTATCGCTGGTGATTTTCTATCCTATAATGGCGTTGGACAAAATGACATCGCGCTTCTTAACACGGATGGTTCAATGGATACGTCATTTGATCCGGGAGACAGCGCCAACGCCAGCATCAATGCCCTCGCCATTTCGGGGACGCAGTTTGTCATCGGCGGCGCCTTTACTTCTTTTGATGGAAACAGCTGCGGTCGTTTTGCCCGCTTGAATGCGGATGGCTCGCTGGACAGTGCCTTTTCAACCTCGCAAGGTTCGGGTGCTGACGCGCCAGTTCGAGCTGTTGCCGTGCAGTCGGATGGCAAGGTGATTATTGGCGGTGACTTCACACACATTGACGGAGTAGTGCGCAATTATCTGGCGCGACTAAATTCTGATGGCTCACTAGACACCACTTTTGATCCAGGCAACACCTTGAACGGATCAGTTTATGCATTGGCATTCCCTCCGTCCGTCCTTCTGAATCTTAACCGCACGGCCAACGGCGGTCCCAATGAAGACATTCAGTCGGTCAATCTGGGAACTGTTACTTCCGGCATATTGACGGTTAATTATAATATGTTTTCCATTCCGGATGACATGAAAGTTTTTTATGGCGACACCAATACCGTGACTGGAACAGGGGTTTTGATTTACGACAGCAGCAATACTAATGGGGCGGCAACGGTTGTGCTTCCATTTGGCCCGACCAACGGCCTGACCACGAACCTGCTTACGATTGTCATGAACCAAGGAGGTTCTACCAATGCTGGCACTGCATGGACGTATAATGCCTCTTTGAGTGTGCCGCAGAACAACAAGGGGATTCTCGTTGGTGGCCAGTTCAATGTGGCAGGACAAACTTATGCCAATCTCGCGCGGTTCAACCTGCGCGACGGGACGCTTGACACCACCTTTAATCCCGGCACCGGGCCGGACGGCAAGGTTCTGACTTTGGGCTGGCAACTCAATGATCAAATCGTCGCAGGCGGCATATTCACGCATGTCAATGGAAGCTCTTTCAACCACATTGTCCGGCTCAATCAAGACGGCACGCTGGACATCACTAACTTTTTTATAGGCATGGGTGCGGACGACGTGGTTTACAATGTTGCAATCCATCCGCTCGATGGCACGATTTACGTTGGCGGCGCATTTTCATCATTCAATGGCACGCATCGCCGCGGATTCGCCCGCTTGTATTCAAACGGCACACTGGACACGACGTTTATGGACACGGCTTACAACCAGTTCGCCGGTTTGAAACGAATTTATTCCTACGACTCGCCTGCGGTCTTTGCGTCAGGTTTTGAGAGCGATGGCAATTTGTTGATTGGTGGTTCCTTCGAGCAGGTTGGCGGCGGTCAGGCCGATACAAATGTTGACGATGTTTTGGACGGTGAATTGGGTTATTCCCCGAGTTTTGCTGATCCGAACCTGTGGGTGGATCCCAAGGCTCGCGATGGCGTTCGCAATCGTAGCAGCATCGCCCGTCTAATTGGCGGCGCCACGCCTGGACCCGGCAACATAAGTTTGAAACAAACAAGTTATTCTGCAAATAAAAGCCAGTCGTCCCTATCCGTCAGTCTGGTGCGGACGAACGGGACGTTGGGACCGGTTTCAGCGAATTTTTCCGTGCTGCCGGGACTGGCCCAAAGCGGCAGCGATTACAGCTATAACAGCACGCCACCTTTATTTTGGATAGCGTGGGAATACCTTACCCATCCCTCGCGAGTTCATAGTGATGGCTTGTCGGGAGCCAACGGTTTTCTCGTGGATCCTTATGGTCTTAGTCTGACGCACGCCGACGCGCTTATAAACAACCAGTCGCTGGTCACTGTCAGCATCATCAAGAATCCACTGACATCGGGCAATCTCAATGCCCAGTTCCAGCTCGCCAATCCGAGTTGCGCCGATAATTTTTATCTCGGCGGCGAAAACATTCCGCTCGGCGGCGCGCTGGGAACCTCGCTTGCGCCCTTGACGGTGGTTGATGACACGCAACAGCCGGGTGTTTTTGGTTTCAGTTCATCGAGCTTCGTCGCCACGAATCTTTCCCCGGCGATCTCCGTGCTTCGGAGCAACGGTGTTTTCGGGAATGTTACGATGAAATATGCCACCATCAATAGCAATGGAACCGCAGTGGTGGGAACAGATTTCATAGGGTTGACAAACCAAACTTTGTTGTTCAACCAGAGCGTGGTCAGCAATGGATTTAATGTCATAGTCAAAAACAACGGCATCATTTACACAAACCTGCTGGAGAAAACTGTAGATTTGAGATTGTCCCAACTTGGAACGACGGCAGGCGCGACATTTGGAATAACCAACGCGATACTTCGTCTCATCAATCCCAATTATCAGGGCTATTTGACTTTGACCGCCACCAATTACAGCGGTAGTGAAAATTCCGGCTCAATCGCCTTTGTGGTCAACCGCGTCGCCGGTAGCCTGGGCAGTATTTCCATTCAATACGCGACCACCAACGGGACGGCGGCGAATGGCTTGGATTATATCGGTGCAACAAATACATTGCTGACCACGCTCTGGTTGAACAACAAAGTTTGGTT
>Ga0206832_10194_pt1 | contig 14643 bp, 9 predicted proteins | sample Alteio_BWOrgCont_74_FD_152896 | JGI IMG/M metagenome (GOLD analysis project Ga0206832, IMG submission 152896) | Enriched cells from forest soil in Barre Woods Harvard Forest LTER site, Petersham, Massachusetts, United States -... | ecosystem: Environmental > Terrestrial > Soil > Temperate forest >... | reverse complement strand
GTAGCCGTGCGCTTTTGCGGGCCAGGTGGCGGCGAATAAAATTGTTCCAATCGCCGCGCTGGCGAGCAGTCCGGCAAAAGCGGCGTTCCACCCGTAATTTTGCACGACAAATCCGATTCCCCAGCCGGAAAGCGTCGTGCTCGCGTAGCCGAAAATGCTCGTGAGGCCGACGACGGTGGCGGCGGCGCGTTTGGTGGCGAGGTTGACGCAGGCGATTGCGAGGAGGCATTGCGGGCCATAAACAAAAAACCCCGTCGCGCACAGCAGGCCGGTGAGGACCAGTTCGGATTGCGTCTGGATTTTCCAAAGCGTCAAAATGCAAACTCCCGCGAGCGCCATGTAAATGACGCAAGCGCGCGCGGCGCGTCCGCTGAGAAAACGGTCGGTGATCCAGCCGCCGAGCAGCGCGCCCGCCGCGCCGAACAACTCGAAACCGGCGATCATCCACGACGCGTGCAAAATTTTTATGTGCCGGACTTCGAGCAGCATCGTCGGCCCCCAGTTGAAAACGCCGTAGCGGATGACATAGACAAAAAAATTTCCCATCGCGAGCAGCCAGATGTATTTGTTGCAGAAAACCTGCTGCCATAAAAACGCCTTGAAGTCCTCGTGCGATCTTTTTTCGGGCAAATCAACGTGCGTGCCTTCAAATTCCGGCAGGCCGACGGACGGCGGCGTGTCGGGGAGCATGAACCAGAGCAGGATTGCGATGACAACCGCAATCACAGCCGGGACGAAGAAGCACAGCCGCCAGTTTGCCGGGAACAGATTTCCGCTGGCGAGAAATCCGCAGATCAAAAGAATCCCGATGCTGCCGACGTTGTGGGAAATGTTCCAGATAGAAAATTTCGTGGCGAATTGTTTTGGCGGAAACCAGTTGGCCATCAGCCGCGCGCACGGTGGAAATCCCATTCCTTGAAACCAGCCGTTGAGCATCCAGAAAATCCCAAGTGCAAGGACGGTGGAACTGGAACCAAAACAAATATTGAGGAGCGCGGAAATAAAAAGCGCGACGGCCATGAACGCGCGGGCGTTGGCGCGGTCGGCGAGGAAGCCGTTGAAAAACTTTGAGACGCCGTAGAGGACGCCGAAAAGCGTGAGATACAAACCGAATTTTTCCTTGCTGATGGCAAGTTGTTGCATCATCAGCGGCATTGCGATGCTCAAATTGCTGCGCACGAAATAAAACGCGGCATAACCGAGGATGGAGAAAAAAAGAACGCGTGTCTGCCAACAATTATATTTTGCCGTGATTTCCGCCGGGTCGGTGAGCATGACCGGTGCTGGTGGCGCGGGCTGGAAGATGGCGAGCCAGCCTTTGCGTGTGGTGCGAAGGGCTGGCTTGGCGCTGGCCGGTTCGGAGGTCATACCGCGAGGAAAATGTCAGTCTATGCGGGACTCGTCCAGCACAAGAAAATGAAATCAAAAAAATCGCTTAATAAAGAAGGCGGCCATTGCCAGCCGTCTGAAATAAAGATGAAGTTTGAAAAATAGAAAATGAATTTGAGATCCGCTTCCTGCGTTCAGTAATTCACGTCGCGGTTTGGATTCCACCAAATATCGCCATTGAGCTTTTCCGCGCGAGAATCTCCGCCGTTGGGATCCACGCCATAGACGTAGTCATATTTGAAATATTGCGCGTGACCGTCCAAAAACACGATGTTGCCGCCATTGTTGTGACGTTTGACGAAGTAAGTCCACCGGCAGGCAGGGAACATACCCATTTGTGGCGCGCTTGATCCCGTCCAATTTTCCAAAGTGGGACTATAACAAAATTCCGTCATCATGACTTGCGCTGAAACATTACGAAGTGAGGTCATTGTGGGCATGCTCGGCCAAGGCCAACTGTTGCCAACGCCAGTCGCGGAATCCGCAACTCCATTGTGAATGGCTGATTTAAGTTTAAGGTCGAGATCCATTACATAGCTAAAAAAACCATAATGCGCTCCATATGTAGTCCCTGACCCACCATCATAATATTGACTGACGTCTGACGGGGCTACTTGAATGGAAGGACACAACCACAGTTTGCTCCCCAAGTCATTGGCGGGATAAGGATAAAAATTCTCATATTTCGAGCCTTTTACAGTGGCATAATAATAAGATAATGGTTGAGCGGAAACTGTTGGTGGCAACACATTGAACCATGCAACGGGGTCGTTGGGGCTGCCGGCCCCAGTGGTGACGCCAGTATAACAAGCATATGATCCTCCTAAATCTGTTCCATCTCTTGGAATATAATCATCGGCATCTCCCGCATAGACTTTAATTGCAATTCCCCACTGGCGCATATTATTGAGACATTGGATGGTTTGCGCCTTTCGTTTGGCGGCGGCGAGTGCAGGCAATATCATCGCCGCCAGAATGGCGATGATGGCGATGACGACGAGCAATTCGATCAATGTGAAACCCGTATGTGACGGCTTTGCGAATCTGGGCAGTTTCATGGTTTTTAATCTCTGAACCGAATCAATCCGTTCGGACTATTTCCAAATTTTTCCTTGTCCAAAACAGTATCTTTGAGGCCGGTAAATATCAAGCAGATTAAATCTTTTTTGACGATTAGTTCGTTACAATTTTGGAACAAATCAGATAAGAACGGCCTTTGGCATTGAAAATCCATTGGCTCCGAGCATCATGCTGGCGGAATGAAGAATCGAAAGCAAAAATTCCTCGTCCAATGGCTGATTTACCTCGGTCTTGGACTGATAACTTTTAGTCTTTATCTGCCGGCGCTTTATCACAGTTTCGTGGAATATGACGACCAACAGTATGTGACCGACAATCCACGGGTGCAGGCGGGTTTGACATGGCGCGGTGTGGTATGGGCTTTCGGATTTCACGCCGGCAACTGGCATCCGTTGACATGGATGTCGCATATGCTGGATTGCCAGATTTATGGTGCGGATGCCGGCGGTCATCATTTGACGAATGTTTTGTTGCACGTTGCCAGCACACTGCTGCTGTTCGCAGTTTTGAATCGGATGACGAATGCAATGTGGCGCAGCGCGGCGGTGGCGGCTCTTTTTGCGTGGCATCCACTACACGTCGAGTCCGTGGCGTGGGTTGCCGAAAGAAAAGACGTGCTCTGCGCCTTTTTTTGGATGCTTACGCTATGGTTCTACGCGCGATATGTCGCGCAACCTTCCATGACCCGCTATTTTTTTGTGTTCGGATCGTTTGTCCTCTGCCTGATGGCAAAGCCGATGGGGGTGACGCTGCCGTTCGTGTTGTTGCTGCTGGATTACTGGCCGATGGGGCGATTTTCAATTTACGATTTTCAATTTACGATTTTCAAAAAGCTACTGGTGGAGAAACTTCCGCTCCTTGCGTTGTCCGCCATCGCGTGCTGGCTGACGTTGCGGGCGCAGGAAATTGCGATTGTCTCCACTGCCGGACTGCCGGTTTTCCAGCGCATCCCGCATGTCCTCGCCGCTTACAATCATTATTTGACGGCGACGTTTATTCCGAAAAATCTGGCCGTCTATTATCCTTATCGAATCCATCTCCCGACGTTCACCGTCGTATGCGCCATCATCATGCTGGGTCTGGTGACTTTTCTGGCGATAAAAAATTTGCGCCGCCAGCCTTACATCATCGTTGGCTGGTTATGGTATCTTGGCACGCTCGTGCCGGTCATCGGGTTGGTGCAGGTCGGTGATCAAGCATGGGCCGACCGTTACACTTATCTTCCCTTGATTGGTCTGTTTGTGCCGGTGGTTTGGTTCGCATTTGAGATCATCAAAAACCGGATTGTCTTACAAGGAGTGTCGGTCGCCGTGTCGGCGGCATTGATTGTGGCGACTTCGGTGCAGCTTGGTTATTGGAAGGACACCCGCACGCTGTTTGAACACGCCGACCGGGTGACGCCGGATAATTACATGGCCATCACTATTCTGGGCAGCCTGCTTGCCGAGGAACATAAATTGGATGAAGCGATGGAGTATTATCGGACGGCCTTGCGTTACCAACCGACTTTTCCCGAGACTCATTTTTTCATGGGGAACGCGCTGGATGAGCAGGGCAGGCTGGATGAAGCCCTCGTTGAGTATCAAAAGGCGCTTTGGTTCAAACCCACGCAGGAACAGACGCACATCTTCATGGGCATCGCGCTTGCCAAGCAAAAAAAATATGACGAGGCAATTGCGCATTACAACGCTGCGCTGGAACTTAATCCCGATTCCGCCGTGGCACAAAACAACCTCGGGCGCATTCTCCATACGCAAGGCAGGCTCGACGAAGCCGTCGAACATTACAATGCCGCCTTGGAAATAGACCCCAAACTGGCGTTGGCGCACAATAATTTTGGCATTCTGCTGCTCCAAAAAGGCAATCTCACGGAAGGCACCGTCCAGCTCCGGGAAGCAATGCGGTTGAACCCGACAAACTCGGAGACGCAGTTGAATCTGGCCTTTGCCTTGAATCAACAGCAGCAGTGGCCTGAAGCAGCGGAACTGTTTTCAAAAATTGTGCGCGGCAATCCGCCCGATTCAAAGACGCATTATGAATTTGCCGTGGCCCTTTTCCATTTGCATAAAACACGGGAAGCCATGAGCCAATACGCCAGTGCGCTGTTGATTCAGCCTGATTTTCCAGACGCCCTTGACGGCCTCGCGTGGATTCTGGCGACCGATGCAAATCCGGATTTTCGAAACGGGATTGAAGCTGTTAAAATGTCCGAACGCGCCTGCAAATTGACCGGCGGACAAGACCCTGTGAAGTTGAAAACGCTTGCCGCCGCCTATGCCGAAACCAGCAGATTTGAAGATGCCATAAACATTTTACGGATTGCGACAGGTCTGGCAGCCAAATCCAATCGTCAGGAACTTGTCAACGAATGCTCGCTCATGCTGGAACATTTTCAGCGAGCCGAACCGTGGCACGATTTGTGATTAGTCACAACGAAAAACAAAAAAGGCGGCCATTGCTGGCCGCCTTTGAATTATTCAAATCAAAATCCGCGAATCGATTCCTATTGGTGGTTGGAGTTGGTGCTGCTCAAGATGTAGAACTGATTCGTGTCGCCGGGGGTTATTACGTTGGTGCCGGTGAACGTGAATGCACCGTTTGCACCATTGGTGTTCACCACATTCGTCGCTACTACCACCCACTGGCTTAAGGGCAACGCCACATTGGTGCTCGACAGCAGGTAATACGTTCCTCCCGACTGTCCATTTGTCCCGCTGATCACCGCTTTCATGTTCACAAGGCTGAAGCCAGTGACGTGTGCCGATTGGGTCGGTATCAACACCGCCGGGTTGGTCACAATATCGGCAAACCGGGTTATGGCCACACTGAAGGTTGGCTGTTCGCCATACATGACGCCGGTGACTGAAATGGCGTTTGTGGGCAGCGTCTTGCCCGCTGTGTCCAGATCCAAATCGAAGAAGGACAGTGTGGCCTTGTTTCCGTTGGCATTGGTGACGATGAGGTTTTGGTTGGCGGTGGTTGAAAGAACCGTTCCGGCGTTGGTGCCGAAATAGACATTGGTCAATTCCACGAGCCTGCCGGCGAGGTTGGTGTTCGCATAGGCGAACCCGTAGACATTGGTGAAGTTGTTGGGAAGTATGACCGGCGCCGGCAGCGCATTCGTGGTGCCCGTGTCGGTGAAAGAGGTGTAAGGAAATGAAGTGTCGGCGGTGTCGGCATAAAACTCAAGTCCGCTGGTGAAGCTGGAAAGCACGCCGACGAAGGTGACGACATCGCCTTGCGCGGGACGGAAGGACGAGCCGCCCGAGACGAAAATGTTGATGCCCGCCGTGCCGTCCTGCAAGTAGTAGGAGGATGTGTTGCCGGAGGTCAGATTGGTATAGGTGGTCACGGTGCCGGTAATTTGATAAGCGATGGACGGAGGAACGTTCGTGGCCTGATAAGCGATCGGATCCACCAACGTGCGCAGATAGGCTATGTTGACCGTCGCGGGAGTGGTAACGGTCAGCACGGCATTGGTGCTTACAATCCCCGTCGCAAAGACATCATTTGTAACAGCCACACGATATGTTGCGTCATTAGATGGCGTGACATTATTGATTATCATGGAGGAGGAATAGCTTGAATCGTTCTCGCCGGAAGTCACGACGACATTGTTTGAATACCAAGTAAAGGTCACATTGCCCGGACTTGCCACCGTTGTTGAAAGAGTGACGGTCTGTCCGCTATAAACGGACGTGCTGACCGGCTGCGTCACAAAAAATGGCGGTTGAGGAGTGGTGTTAATGGCCACGGTGGTCGCTGAACTCGTGACGGACGCCCCGTAAGGAGTCGTGACAACTACGTCGTAAGTATTTGTCCCTGAATTGGAGGGGACGCTGGAGAAAGGCAAAATATTCGAATTCCCGTTTGGATTTGAGATATTAACGCTGTTCTTTTGCCATTGATACGTCAAGTTGGCCAAGCCCTGCCCATTCGCGACCACAGACAGATTGAATGAAGATCCGGGGAAGTTGGTGACGCCCACCGGCTGATACACTACGGATGGCGGGAAGGCGTTGGTCGTCCAAATATTGGTCATCGCCTCGGCAAAGGTGGATGCCAATGCGAGGTTCGTAATCACGAAACATGAGTTGCCGAACGAAGAAGCCTGCCGGAACGCAAAGGCGTTCAACGCATTTGTAAGGGCGGAGCCGCAACCATCCTTGGCGGTGTATTCTGGATCAACATTATTGGCACCGGTTTGGTTTATATTAATCGGATTTACCCAGATTGTGGCGGCAGCGAGGTTATTCGGATCAAATTCCTCAACGACTTGATAAGGGGTATTTACCGCCAGATCCACAGGGAAGCCACCGTCCGCTTGGTTGGTTGCGAGAACATTGTCCGTCACCCCCAACCGCCATGTGTTTGGCAGGACGGTGCCATTGGTGAAAGCCTGAACGCGACCGCAATAACCATAGTCAGTGTTGTAGAAACTGGCAAAGTAGCTTCCAGGTCCTCCGCCGGGGAGTCCAAGTCCGTTGATGACGGGGGTGTTTGAATTGACGACGGAATCAAGGGTGTTTGTATAATTGGTGATACTGGTCTGGCAAATCACGGTGAAACTGGCATAAATCAGCCCGGGCGTGTTATTGGCTCCACTGCCTAAATTGTTGGTCCAAATTCCGTAATTGCCAGAACCCCCCGGCAAGCCTTTGTTCGCCAGAAACCAATTTGTCTGCACAATCATACGGAAGAGGTCATCCTGACGGCTGATAAGACTTCCACCAGTGGCCGTCACCTGTAAATTTGAGTTAACACAATACATATCAGACGACGCGGCACTTCCACTCTCCCTCACCCAAAGAGAATTCGTGCCGACAGGTCCGTTGGCGGGGGTATACTCGCTGCTAAGGATTATCGGGCCGTTGGTGTATTGAAAGTTATCAACCCAAAATAAAGTGGCGTGCGCGGACACGGCTGCCAGAATCGAAACAAGGAGAAGGGCTGTTATTTTTTTCATAGAATGTTGAGTTTAAATTTTAGTTTTCCTGCTGATGCTGATTATCTGATTGGTTTGTGTGTTTTTCATTACTGTCATGTGACATTTTCACGAAGATTTACGAATACAGGTCGCCAGCCATAGATGCAATGATCCACCTTTAACATAAGTTGTGCTTTTTTAAATTGGTTCTTCCTTGTTTTCAACACCTCAAACCAATACCAATTGTTGACATGAGTCTGCGGCGATTACAAGAACTTTTCAGGAAAATTATTCACAACTTGCGCACAATTTTCAAAATGATGCACCGCCGCTGTAAAAATTTTCGTATGCGCGTGCAGATAAACGGATTAACATCGGTGTTGAACTTTTCACATCCTGAAAACAAAGATGCAAATGAAAAAAATAATTCTGGTTCTGCTGGCTGCGTCGGCCATTTCCGCGCGAGCGGCTGATGCGGCGAAGACAAATTCTCCATCCGCCGACACCAACGCGCCCGCGAAAAATGACGCGGCGACAATCCCCGACGCCACGCACAAACCCATATTCACCACGAACACCGTCACCATCGCCGGGCAGCGCGTCACTTACATCGCCGAGACGGGAATGCTGCCGGTCTTAAAAGACGACGGCTCCACGCGCGCATCGGTTTTTTACGTCGCCTACACGCGCACCGGCACTGCGGACAAATCTTCGCGCCCAATCACATTTTGTTTCAACGGCGGACCAGGCTCGTCGTCCGTCTGGCTGCATCTTGGCGCACTCGGCCCGCGCCGCGTGAAGATGAACGAGGACGGCACGTTGCCCAAGCAGCCGTTCGGTCTCGTGGACAACGAGTATTCGATTCTGGACAACAGTGATCTGGTTTTCATTGACCCGGTCGCAACCGGTTTCAGCCGCGCGGCGAAGGACGAGAAGGCCGATTCATTTTTCGGCGACGAGGGCGACCTGGATTCTGTCGGCGAATTCATCCGGCTCTGGACGACCCGCCACGACCGCTGGCTCTCGCCAAAATTTCTTTGCGGCGAAAGTTATGGCGTTTTCCGCGCGGCGGGACTCGCCGACCACTTGAGTTCACGCTACGGAATGTATTTGAACGGAATGATTCTGGTTTCCGGCGTTTTGGATTTCGCGACGATCTTGAATTATGCCGGCAACGACGTGCCGTATCCGCTTTATCTGCCCGCCTACACTGCGGCGGCGCATTTCCACAAAAAATTGCCGCCGGATTTGCAGAACGACTTGACAAAGGCTCTCGCCGAATCGCGCGCATTTGCGAAGGGCGAATATGCCTCCGCGTTGCAAAAGGGCGATTCGCTTTCCGCCGACGAGCATAAAAAAATCGCCGCCGAACTCGTGCGGCTCACCGGATTGAAACCGCAGGTCATCGAGGACAACGATTTGCGGGTTGACGAAGGCAGTTTCCGGAAACAATTGCTGCACGACGAGGGATTAATCCTCGGCGCCTACGATTCTCGCATCACGGGGCGCGACGACGATCCTGCGTCGCCGTATCCCGATTTTGATCCGTCGGACGCGGCGGTTCTCGGCCCGTTTTCGGCGGCTGTGAATTCCTACGTCCGCAGCGAATTGAAATTTGAGGACGATCTGCCCTACGAAATCATCGGCAGCGTGCAACCGTGGAATTACGGCGCGAAAAATAATTACGCTAGTTCCGGCCAGAAACTCGCCTCGACGATGAACCAGAATCCTTACATGAAAATTTTGGTGCTCGGCGGACGCTGCGACCTCGTCTGCCCGATTGACACGGTGCATTATGCGCTCGACCACATGGCGCTCGATCCAAATTATCGCACGAACATCACCTACGCCGAGTTCGACGCCGGCCACATGATGTATATCAACCTGCCGGATTTGAAAAAATTGCACATGGACGTGGAAAACTTTTTGAAGCCGTAAAAATCATTCGTGGACGCGGATAAAAGTTTTTATCGCGTGATTTCCCGCCGCCATTGACTTGAACAATTCCGGCAATTGTGTCAGCGCGCACTCGCCATCCACGAAATCGTCCGAGCGGATGACGCCAGCCTCGATGAATTCCAGCGCGCGGCGGATCGTGTGCGGCGTGTGATGAAAACTCGCGAGCAGCGTGAGATTGGAATAATGGATGAGCGTCGTGTCGAGCGTGATGGTCGCGCCGGACGGGCAGCCGCCGAAAAAATTCACCGCACCGCCTTTTCTCACGAGATGCACGGCGGCTTCCCAGACTTCCGGCTTTCCGACGGCCTCGATCACCGCGTCAAAATGCGTGTGCGTGGCCGCGCGGATTTTTGAGGTCAGATCCGAGCCGTCGCCGATATCAATGACTTGCGCCGCGCCGAGTTTTTTTGCCGCATCGAGCCGCGCCGCGCGGCGTCCGGCGACGGTCACATTGCAGCCGAGATTTTTTGCGAGCGCAACGAACATCAATCCGATCGGCCCGGCGCCGAGTATCAAAACATTTTGCTCCGCGCATAATTTCAAATCCTCGATCCCCTGCACGACGCAGGCGAGCGGCTCGGTGAGCGCGGCGTCGCGGAAATCGGTTTCAGGCTTCAGGGGCAGAAGATTTTTTTCAACGAGCCGCGCGGGGACGACGATGGATTCGGCGTAAGCTCCGTTGAGGAACAATAAATCTTCACAAAGATTTTCCTGATTTGCGCGGCAGTGAAAACATTTCCCGCACGGCGCGGAATTGGCGGCGACAACGCGGTCACCGATTTTCCAACCACGCAGGTCTGGGGCAATTTCCGAAATGACGCCGGCGAGTTCGTGGCCGAAGACGGCGGGCGGGACGATCATCTTCGCGTGGTAACCGCGCTTGAAAACTTTCAGGTCGGTGCCGCAGGTGAGCGCGGCCTCGATGCGGATGCGGACCTCGTCCGGCTTGAGCGCGGGCGGCGCGATTTCTTCGACGAGGATTTTTTCTTTTCCATGGAGGACGGCGGCTTTCACGGCGGCAGTGTAGAAGCCGGAGCGGCAAGGCTCAAATTTTAATTCGACTCCGGCTCCGGCGATTTCAGGAAATCAATAAGACGACCACCCATTGCGGATGAGCGCGCGGGATTGGGGTGTGAGCGGGGGCAGGCCGTTTGCATTCGTAAAATTATTATCGAAAGCCCAGTGGCGCGCCGGTGCATCATAGTAATTGCCATAACTCCAATGATTGGTTGCGTAGATACTAGGGAACATGACGACAATGGAACCATTGTAATAAAGATTAGCTTGGTGACCACTCGGGCCACTGGTTTGCCAATCTTCCAGCAGACGCATGAAATTTTCCTCGCCGCCGCTGTAGTCTCCGCTGATATTGGTGCTGGTCTCGACAATTCCTTCAAGCATCGCGGCGTTGACGGTGGTGTCGCCCGCTCCGTGAGTGGATCCTGAAGGTTCCTCGTTGGTATAACTATCGCTCCAGTTGGTGGAAAGGATGGTGACGGCATCGGCCAGCACCGCCGCCGGAAAAGTATCGGCAGTGCTATTTGTGCCGATGTCGTTACCTCCTGCCAAACCGTTGGACACATTGTAATTGCCATAGATATAAAGCGGCATTGGCGTGGAAAGGGTCAGGCCGGGACCATTGGTCGGCAGCATTCCACCATTGATGAGACGCACGGCTGGAAGTTGTGTGGGAGTAAAGGGAACACTGTTGTAGACATAGATGGACTCAATCCTGTGTCCGTTGTCGAGACATTGGAGATCTCGCTTGTAGCCTTCATCGCCGCCTTGAACATTATTGGTGGCGGGAAGATTATTGGTGAGCCATGTCCGGAATTTTCTGATGTCAATCTGGACGGCCTGCACTTTGTCCGATTCGCGATAATCTGTGAAAGCGACATTGGTGACGAACGAAAAGCCGGCATAGAGGATGTTCGTGGCGGCGTAGTTGGTGATATTCAGGCTGGCGGCATGTGTCAATATGTTGGTGATATAGTAGCCATTTGTGAGCTTAAGTATCTCAAGATCGTTTGTGAGCTTTGCTAGGGGGGGTGTGTTAAATTTATCCTGAAACCAGATGGTGATATTACTGGTTTGACTGTTCACAGCCGCGCCATTGGTGCCATTGAAGGCAATGCCATTGATTCCCCAAGAGGCATTGGAGATGATGAGGTCGGATTCATTGAAAAGATAGACTTGATTGGATTCAGCATACGCCGTTGGGTTCGGCGCGCCCATGGATTGGCCATTTACGACCGGCGGCAGGTTGAGAATGGATTCGACATTGGTCGGGTTGCTGTTGGTGCTGTTGCCAATGGGCATGGTCAGCGCATTGTTATGGTCGGTCGGCTGGCCGGCTGGAAAATTTCCCTGCGGCGTGCCGGTGAATGCGGCCTTGGAATTGGTGGCGCCCGGATAGTCATCGCTAAAAGGATCGAATGAAGAAGTGTAATTCGTCCCAACCGCCTGCACCGTTGAATCGAAGGTAAGGTCAGAGTTGCCTTCCCAGATGCTCGCATTGCAGAACACCGGGCCGTGGATGTCCTGCGACTGGCCGGGATCCATTTCCAGGTTCAGATTGTAAAAAATGGCGAATTGAAAAACAGGGATTTTGGCGGCTTGAAATGTCTGCTGGACGGTGGCCGGCACGTTGTAGCGCTGGCCGACCGGCGTGGCAACGGAGATGATGACGCAATCTTGGGCCAGTCCAATCAGTCCGGCATACTGCGAGTCCAAAGGTTCAGAGATGGGAGTCGGGTTGATGCTGATGTAGGTGACATTCGTGTTGCCGTTTGTATCGCCGAAGGTGTATTGGATCGGCCAGAGGTTTGGATTGCTCGTGTCGGGAAGCATCGAGTTGTTCAGGCTGTTATTATATTGGTTGCTGGAATTGAGATTGCCGTTGAGGAAATCGCGATCCATCGTGGTAAAAACCTTCTCGGTGGCGGCTTCGGCGGCGGCGGAAGATTGATTGAAAGCGATGTTGCGTTGAGTGACGCTGCCGTTGTTCGCCGTCCAAAGCCACACCGAGGTCAACGTAATTGTGGTGACGAGGAGAAAAAGCAGGGTAACCACCAATGCGTAACCTTTTTTAATCCGCCGTGCTGGTTCAAATATGATTTTCATAACGCGCCTTCAATCGGTTGTCCGCCGGGTCGCCCGCGTGTGCAACTCGTAATAGTCATACATTTGGTTGGTTCCGATGCCTGCCACGGGATATTCCAACATGCAGAACTGCAATGTCACATGGATGACGCGGTTATTGCTGTTGTCCGCCAGGACATTGCCCAAGTAATCCTCGGCTTGAAAAACCAAATTATTGGTCACGAACAAGGTATTGGTAGTCAAGCTGCTGATTGTGCCCGTGATGACCAACCCGTTCGTGCTGGTGGTGGCATTGGTAATCAAGACGCTGCAAAGATTGCTGGCCGACTGATTTTGGAAAAAAATCTGACCATAAGTCGTGTCTGTGGTCGGGAAAAGCAGGAGAGCGCTGCCAGTCTGGTTTGTGCCGCTCCCGACGCCTGAAAACGTCCCGGAAACGGTGGAGTTAGGGGCATAAGATCCGATATAAATTGTTTTTGCCTCGCGCACCCCTTCGCGGATGAAATTCATCGTCTTGCGTCCGTCGGCAGTGGCCGTGATCTTGGTTGCCGAAAGGTAATAAATTCTCACTGCAAAAAGCTGGAGCACCACGATCGCACCGATGAGCACCACGAAAATCGTCATGGCAATGAGTATCTCCGGCAGGGTGAAACCCGCCCGGTACTCGCGGCGAATGGCTCGTGAAAGTTTCATTGGTCGGGAGCTCGATAAGTCACCATGGTATTAGTGAAAACTTTTCCACTGCGCGGGAAGGTCCAGATGCAATCCGAACGGATCATCCGCAAGGGTGGCGGATATGAAATGGTGGTGATGGTAATCACATTCGTCGCATAGAACGGTGCGCCCGTGGCCGGAACATCCATGGCATAATTTGTTCCCGTATTAGTGTAACAGTATGTGGCGCCGATTTGATTGGTCACATACAACTCATCGCCCGTTCCTGCGGTGACGGGCACGGGATATATCTCCGAATTCCACTGCGCGCAACGCGCCTGCTCCATCCCCTGCGCGGCCAGTGATTGCGCCGCCAGCGACATGGAACTCCATTGCGCAAAATCATCGGCCTGCACATAGCCATAAAGAATCCCCCCCATGGCCAGCGCAAGAATGGTGACGGCGATCAACACTTCGGCCAACGTGAATGCTGCAATCCTCACGCGTCTTCCGGCCTGTTGGAAACATACCCGCATAATCAAATCAATAAACCTTCTGACCTCAACCTGTCCTTTATTCTAGCACGCCATGTGCCAACATGGCAAGTTGGAATCCGCGACCATGTCCGCGCTCCGAGCTGTCCTGAAAATTGACAGAAGTGTCTAATCAGCCCGTATTTGAGGCAAAACCCGGTTTCGGTTGCACTGACTTCACAAAATTCGTTTCCCGCAAATAAATCGGCTCCAATTTTTCACCCGCCACAAAATCATTCCGGTTCGTGGCCAATTTCGCCAGCATGGCCGCGCGTGGGAAAATTGTCCGGTTCTTCGGGAACCATTTGGCCATTTCCGGGCCAGCTAAAATTTCATTTCTGTCCGCGCATGATTGAACTTCCGCCAAAGACGAAATTTTCAACTTCTCAATTTCACGCCAGCCGTCTCCTGAAATTTCAAACGCCGCCAGATAAAATTCTCCGCGTTGCGCGTCAATCACCACATTCACCCGGCCAAAAATTTTCTCCATTTGCGCCTGCGCCGCGATCGCCTCGACACTGCACACGCCCAGTAATTTTATTTTCCGCGCCAGTTGCCAGCCCTGCGCGATGGCGATCGCCGACCGGATGCCTGTGTAAGAACCCGGTCCTAATCCGATGCACAGTGCGTCAATTTGTTCCCGCTCAATTTTCGCCGCCGCCAAAACCTTTTCAATCATGCCGAACGCCGCCGTGTTGCGCCCGCCGGTTTCGGAAGCCTCGGCCAAAATATTTCCTGCGCGTGCGATTGCCACGCTGCGCTGCTCCGAAGAAAATTCAAGCGCCAGAATTATCATAAAAAGTCGTCGTAAATAATCTTCCGTTCAGTCTCGCCGATGATTTCAATTTTTACTTTTTTCAAATTCGCCATTCGCCATTCCTCATTCGCCATTCGTTCCGCCCATTCAATCACCGCCACGCCGTCCGGCTGCAAAAATTCCTCGATGCCCGCCGACAAAATCTGTTCCCGCGTCTCCAGCCGGTATAAATCCAGATGGAA
>Ga0206832_10192_pt1 | contig 14770 bp, 14 predicted proteins | sample Alteio_BWOrgCont_74_FD_152896 | JGI IMG/M metagenome (GOLD analysis project Ga0206832, IMG submission 152896) | Enriched cells from forest soil in Barre Woods Harvard Forest LTER site, Petersham, Massachusetts, United States -... | ecosystem: Environmental > Terrestrial > Soil > Temperate forest >... | reverse complement strand
TTTTTGAAATCGTGGCTTGTTTTTGAAATGGGACAAATGTCACATCGTAAAGTCGTTCCAACTCAATAATTTGGGCACCTTGCCGCTGGCCGGTTACAAGGCAACCGAACTTGCGCCATGAACGATAATAGTTTGAATACGAAGCGAACGTCGTTCTTAACCAAGATTTTGGAGGTTCTGAAAAAAACTCTTTCCGCGTTAACGGACGCGTGAATTGAATGGTGCCGCCATCTTTTAATTGATAAATCAACTTTTGAGGAATTGTTTTTCCAAGTGCAACTGCGCCATACATAACGTCGAATTGTCCTTGTCTCGCACCAGGCCACCCGTTCAATGCATTTCCATGTTTAATTTGAACTGTTTTCAATCCTGATTTTGCTAACGCCAATTTGCCCAATTCTAAAAATTCGCTGTTAATATCGATCCCATATATTTCACAATCGTTTGAACACATTTCGCTTGCACAGTGCGCATGATAACATGACCCGCAGCCCACATCTAAAATTTTCATTCCTCGCTCAAAATTGATCCGATCCAGCATCAGCGCCACAATGCTTGGCGCACTCAAACAACTAAATTGATCGAAAAACAGGCTCGCATCAATATAAGCAAACTGCACATTCCATGCGGGACAATAAAAATGCCGAGGCACATTTCTGACAGCTTTTGCGGCCCGCCGACTAATGCCGACCGACAGAAGCACTTCCATCAATTGCGTGACTTGATTCTCTTTTGAAGACCGTAAAAATAATTTAACCAAATTGGGCGAAATAAGTCCTATTTTTAATCCTCTTTCAATGTTGGCCAAGCCTAAGAGCGTCGCTTTTGTGAAATCTGCCCAGCTTGATCGATTGGCAAGGTCAATATTTGAAAACTTCGGAAAATATTGATAAAAATCCGGCCTTAAAAAGGTTTTGACTGTGAAGTCATCCACATCCAATTAATACCCAATGAAACCATTTTTGCATACGGAAAAAACATTCGCTGAATTGTGTGGTTTGGTGGGTTAATTTTCTCGATGCCCTAATTGTAATAGCTTTGTTTCCAATTCCCCCATTTTCCGGTTGGCAGTCAAAAGTTGATCGAAGAAACCATTGCGCTCCTTTTGCATTTGCTCGATCAAGAAGTCCTTGCCTCGGTTCGTTATCTTCAAATCCAAATTCTCACGTTCGAGTTCCTTCATCTGGTCACTGTCCGGTTCCGAAGCATCATTCACCCTTTCCGAATCCTTCGGAACGCTTCCGACAGGTTCGTAAGATTCATTGGCTTTCGCGGCTTTGGCCTTTTCCTCGGCAATCGCCAGTTCAACGCTTTCCGGCGTGATAAAATATTTCCGCTCGTTCGGATCGAAATAACTGTCCAGCCGTGAAATCCCTTGCCGGTTCGGCTGGCACCAGTTCGTAATGCTCCTTTCCGTCCGCGCCACGCCAGCGGCCTCAAATATCTTGGCCGCTTCACGCACTGTCAGACTGTGGTTTTCCTTGCGTTCCGAAGCTTTCGGAACGCTTCCGAAACGTGCGGAATCATTCCGAACCTTTCCGAATGATTCGGAAGCCTTCGGAACGATGCGGAAGCTTTCCGAATCGTTCTGCACGTCGGCGGATTCTTCCGCAGTGTGCGGAACAGTTTCGGGGTTGTTTGATTGATCTTGAACCATGAAGTTTTGAAAAATTAACCGGCGGGGAAGCGAGGTTATCCACATTAGGCGATTCTGGCCGCCTCGTGGGATAATCATACCACACATGAAAACAATCGGGGAAGTCCTCAAAGAAAAGAACCTGCAATTGGACACGGACAATCCCGTGTTGAAAGGCGGCTTTACCCAAGTCCCGAATTTCATCCTGAAAGACCCGAACATCTCCGTCGGCGCAAAAGTCGCCTACGCCATGTTTTTGAGCTACGCATGGCACAATGATTCGTGCTTTCCGGGGCAGGATCGGCTGGCGGAGGATATGGGCATGAGCCGCTCGCGCGTAACGGAGTTTGTGGGGGAGTTGCAGCGCACCGGATTGGTGACGATTGAGCGGCGTGGACAGGGGAAGACGAACATTTACACCGTTCATTTTCAGGTGAAGCAGGGTGTGGATAAAACATCCAGAAGTCGGCGGGCCGACATCTAGGCGTCGGCTGGCTTACCTCTAGTGGTCAGCCGGCTGACTTCATTCTATATGAAGAATATACAGATAAAGAATACACAGATTCAGGGGATTTTTTCAAAAGGGAGGGGATAACTCATAAAGCAAAAATCAGATCGCAGGAAACGGATCAAAAAGCCTTCAAAAAGGAAGATGCGCACCGCGCCACATATTTTTAATCGTGTCAAGAGTGCCGCGACTTAATGGTTTTGAATTCATGCAGCAGCCGAGATGCAGAAAATTGTCGTATTGAAAAATCGGCGAGCGAAAGTTTCAGATTGAAAACGGTTTTCCAAACGACAGCTCGGTTGAGCCAGATTTTGATGGCGTGTCGCAAAAGTAAGATTGTGCGACACATTAAAATGGCCTTGTTGAGCCATTCCCTGTTATTTCCGAAATTTTTCTTCTTTCAGCATATGCTTGAACCACATGGAAACACAGGTTAAATTTTATTTAGTTCATGCGAAATTTGTTCTCAACTGCTATCAGCATTTTAGCTTTTTTTCTTCTTGTTGAGCGAGTGAATGCCACGATTGATGCTTCGCTTCAGATGCAGCTTGGCAATCCTTCCGGCGCGATCGTGGATACCAACAACCACGCGCACTACCTCATCCAGCGCACCGTCGAGGCCATTGATTATAGCGACAATCTCGGCGAACCCGTTTGGGCGTCGTGGGATTTGACCGCCGCCGATGTCGGCCCAGTTCCGCGTTCAACGTCTTTTTTTACCGACACCAACCTGCCGTCCAACTTCTATCGCGTCACCGACAACGATTATAACGGCGTCGGCGCAATCAATTTCAATCGCGGCCATTTGTGTCCGTCGGAAGATCGCACCGATACCACCAACGACAATCGCACGGTGTTCTTCATGTCCAACATCATGCCGCAATCCGCACAGAACAATCAGGTCGTGTGGGCAAACTTCGAGGAATACTGCCGCAATCAGGACACGAACAATGAATTGCTCATCATTTGCGGGCCAAGCGGATTCGGCACGAACACCATTCCCAGTGGAAAGGCGGTTATCGCGTCCAACGTCTGGAAAATTGTCGTGCTTGTTCCGAATGGTGGCGGAACGGCTTTGAGCCGCATCACCGCCGCCACGCGCGTCATCACCATTTCCATCCCGAACGTGACGAACGGATTGAGCAGCGATTGGCGTGTTTATGTGACATCCCCGCAGAAGATCGAGCAGGACACCGGCTTCACTTTCTTCACCGCCCTGCCCTCCAATGTCGCGACCATCTTCCGCACAGAAGTGGACGGCACTCCGACATTTTCCACGGTCGCGCTCACCAATAATCAGTTCCGCTTTACGGTCAATGGCTGGGCTGGCACGAACTATGTGGTGCAGGCGACGACGAACCTGACGGCAACCAACTGGATCTCATTGAAGACCAACGCCGCGCCGTTTCAGTTCACCGAAACCAACGCCAACACGTTCAGCCAGCGGTTTTATCGCGCAAAGATTTGGCCATAGTTTTATGAATAAATTGAACCCGCCCGATTCACACCATTTGCAAGCCGCAATCGGCTGGCTTGAATTGGGCGATCATTTGGAGGCGAATGAGGAATTGGAAAATATCACGCCCCAAATGCGCGTTCATCCCGACGTGCTCGATATTCGTTGGGAGATTTACGCCAAGGAAAAGAAGTGGGAAGCATGTGTTGATATTGCCGCTGCCTCTGTAAAGCTCGATCCATACCGGCCAAGCGGCTGGATTCAACGCTCATTTGCCCTGCATGAATTGAAACGAACGGAAGAAGCGTTTGATAATTTATTGCCTGCCATCGAGCGGTTCTCCGACCTTTGGACAATCCCCTACAATCTAGCCTGCTACTGCTCGCAATTGCAGCGATTTGAAGAAGCAAAAACGTGGTTCAAAAAGGCAATGACAATTGACGAAGAAACGGTAAAACGTGCGGCGGTTGACGATCCCGATTTAGAGCCGCTTCTGTATGGCGGCATGAGTGGAACTTTGTGGAAACGATTTTAAGAATTTGATAAGAACTGGCGCTTTGTCTTTTATCAATGACCCGACATACGGGGCTACATACATGATATGTAGGGGCGTGAACCGCGCCTGCCGCAATTTGCGGCTTCACTGACCCACGAGTTCCCCCAACGTGTCGTCGGCTACCGCGCGACTTCGCGCTTTTTCCTACGGCTATCGGGATTCGTCCCACCTAACCGGCAGTCCTCACCAAACAGCGCGAAGTCGCCCGGTAAAGCTTATCAGCTTAACCGACGACACGTTGGGGGGACGGGTTAAATGTCCTATCAGACAGACGAGCAGGGACGACTTCGCAAAAATGCGAAACAAGTTCTTCGATTGAAGGAAAAAGCGCCGCCGCTAGAGCGGCAATCCACAGTCACGCGCGAAGCGCGACGACCGAGCCGTGCTAAAATAACTTTCTTCGGGTTTCGGATTCAGCCGCCACTACCCCGTTGGCTCGCACCCAACAGCGTTTGCCAATGGTCAACACGACAGCCATTAAAACGCTTTGCGCCGGTGCACGTTTCATTATCAAAAGTTCCTACCACAACCGGGGAACTTTTTAACTTGGCCGAGGAGTGGCGGTTGAACCTGCAACCATGAATGAAAACCAAATTGTGATCGGGATGCGCGACGGTTACGGCCATCAAATGCCGTTTGGCATTTCCCTGCCCGATTTACGACAGCACGTTTATGTGATCGGCAAGACGGGTTCGGGAAAAACAACTCTATTGCGGAACATGATTATCCAGCACATCGCGCTCGGTCACGGCGTCGGCTTGATTGACCCGCACGGTGACTTGGCCGAGGAATTGTTGAACAATATCCCACGCTGGCGCACAGACCACTTGGTTTATTTCAATCCGTCTGACTTGGAATTCCCTGTTGCATTGAACCTGCTGGCGAATGTGCCCAGGGATGAGCGTCATCTGGTCGCCTCGGGCATTGTGGGGGCGTTTAAGAGCATCTGGCCGGATTCATGGGGACCGAGGATGGAATATATTTTATACAACGCCATTGCCGCGTTGCTCGATTGCCAGAACACTTCCCTGCTTGGCGTGAATCGGATGCTGACGGATGAAAATTATCGCGCATGGGTGATTCGCCAAATAAAAGACCCGTTCATCAAAGAATTTTGGGAACATGAATTCGCCGGTTACGACGAGCGGTTCAGGCGCGAGGCCATCGCGCCGATTCAGAACAAGCTCGGCCAGTTTTTATTGAATCCCGTCATTCGGAACATTCTCGGTCAGGTCAAATGCAAGGTGAGTTTCCCTTTCATCATGGACAACCAGCGGTTGTTCATCGCGAATTTATCGAAAGGCAAAATCGGCCATGACAAAGCGAACCTGCTTGGTTCGCTGCTCACCACGCAATTTCAACTGGCGGCGATGCGACGTGCCGGGCAGCCGGAGGAGGAGCGCCGGGATTTTTATCTGTTCATTGACGAGTTTCAGAATTTCACCACCGACAGTTTTGCGGCGATTTTGGCCGAAGCCAGAAAATATCGATTGTGCCTGACACTTTCGCATCAATACGTTGACCAGATTCCACTGCCAATCCGACAGGCGGTGTTCGGCAACGTCGGCACATTATTTTCATTTCGCATCGGCAACACGGATGCCGAGGTGTTGCAGAAAGAATTTGCGAATCAATTCATCGCGCAGCAGTTCGTGGACTTGGAGCGGTTCAGCGTGTTTACAAAGATTTTGGAGAACGGCACGAATCAACAGCCTTTCAAAGGCATCACGTTGCAGCCGGTGGATTGCAGTATTGGCCGGGCGGTTGCCCACGTCGACAATTCGCGCAAAAAATACACCGAGCAGCGCAAAAATGTTGAGACGAGGTTGAGTCGGCTGGCGGGCAAAGATGAATTTTAGGCGTGAGACATTCCCAGTTTCAACCTCATTCCATGAAGCTGATTGACCAAACCCTTTGCTTTGATGCTGCATTATAATAATTCATGGTTGCCTCGTCGTGCGTTACAAACTATTTTCCCCGCGTGTGTTCCACCCAATCCAGCAGCCGCAAAACACAATTGAATGAGGAATCACAATGAGAAGCCTCTGTTTTCCCACTGTTAACCGAATCCGGCTTGCTCACTTCTCGCTGTATACTCTCAAAGATCCCATTGAATTTTCATTTAATGCTGGCATTACTTGCCTCGCGGGAGCAAACGGGCTTGGCAAATCGACGTTTCTTCAAATAATAAATTATGGCCTCACCGGAGTTGTGCCAAAGCCAAATCAGAAATTTGTTTCAGTCGATGATTATTATCGTGATATTTTAAGCTTCACGGAGGACTTTTTCCACGGCCGCATATTGCCAGAACATCAAGAAATTGCTGAAGTTGAATTGGATCTTTCGTTTGGCGCCACACGCGTGAAATTAAGACGAGGATTTGTGGAGTCAGATGCTTTACGCAGTCTCGTCGTGAATGATGGCAATGAGGAGAAAGATTATACCGAAGCCTCCCCCGAACAGCGTCAAAAAGCTTTTGAAGACTTGGTCGTAGAGAAAGTCGGGCTTAATTCATTCAAAGAATTTATTTTTGTGCAATCCTTCGTCTTTACCTTTGACGAACGCCGCTACTTATTGTTTTGGGATCCAAAGGTGCTTGAAACCTGTCTGCTCATTTTCGTCGGTGTTGACAAAAATCAACGCACTGAAGCAGAGCGGCTGAGGCGTGAAATGGAAAAAGCCGAATCGCGGGTGCGCAATTTAGTTTACGACATAAAACAGGCCAAAGATCGGCTAGTTGAGTTGGAGGCCACTCTAAAGGGCAAGAAATCTTCAAAAAAGAACGTTAAAACATATGACGAATTTGAGGCATTAACCGAACGCACAAAAAAAGCTGTTGAAAATGTTGTTGCGATAGAAGCCAAAATTCTTGATGCCAAGCTCGCGATTGCCGATAGCGCGGCGCGAGCATCAGCGCTACGAAACGATTACAAAAATGAATTCGAGGCCCGCTTAAGTTCAAAACGTTCGTCACGTCATCATCCTGTCATCAAAGCCAGCTTGCTTGATGGCAAATGTGCTATTTGTGGTGCCGACGGCAATCATGTCGCCACCACTATCAACGCGGCGTTAGAGGCAGGCGAGTGTCCACTTTGTGGGTCTGAAGAAAGCGCGGGCCGTGAAAATCCAAAGATAATGATTCGATTGAAGGAGCTAGACAAGCTGCTTTCCAGTGAGAAGAAAGTTCTCGACTCAAAAAGTTTATTGATTAGCCAATTGCAAGAAAGTTTAACAAAGCGTGTAAATGAACGGAATGCTTTAGAAAAAGAGTTGAAAGAATTTGAAGAGAAACATCGCGATATTGTTTCTCGCTCATCGGTTGGATTGGGTGATTTTAGTAAAATAAAATCCATCTACGAACAGAACATTACTAACCTTGCCAAAGAACGCGATGCGCAGCGTGAACTTAGTCGGAAAAAGAATGACGAATATCGCCAAACACAAAAGCAACTTGAGCAACAATACTTGGAAGTGCGCGATCGCTTCGTGCCTATATTTAACGACCTAGCTAAATTATTTCTTGGTGTGGATTTGGACATAACGATGGAAACCCGTGAAAAGAGCGTGACGCTGGCTTTGGAGGTAAAGCAGGTAAAGCGTCGTGCTGATTACCAGCTTGCAGAAAGCCAGCGATTTTTCATCGATATTGCACTTCGGATGGCATTTGCTCGTTTTGCATCCGTGCAAGGATCGAAGGCCTCATTGTATATCGACACGCCTGAAGGCAGCCTAGACTTGGCGTATGAGGCTCAAGCTGGAAAAATGATTGCAAAATTTGCAACTGAAGGTCATCGGGTATTCATGACCGCTAATATCAACACGTCACAATTACTCCATTCAATTGCCACTAATTCAAGAACATGTGGTCTTGGGTTACAACGGCTGTATCAATGGACAGAGCTTTCCGAAGTGCAGGAGAATCAGGAAACACATTTTGGCCAGACATTGGACAAAATTGAACGGCTGGCGAAGCCCCGCAACAGATGAGTAACCCAGCAGCCTTCTTCGACACGCTTTTCTTAGGGCACAAGCTTACGGACTTGGTGCAAGGGTTTTCACGACCTGAACTGCATCTTTTATGTTACGCAGGGTGCCTACTGTCGCTTTACGATGGACACCCCTCTTCTGATTGGGAGTATGAATTTATGTCGGCTGCAAGTGGATTGCCATTTGCCAATGATGTAGAGGAAGTTGTCGATTATGCAATAACTTTGGGGTTAATCGAATCAAAAGGGGCACTTTTAATTGTGACTGCTGCTGGTAAACTCGAGCTAGACATCCAGCGCGACTTAGAAGTGAATCAGTTCCGTGAAGAATATCTGTGCGGCGCGGCGGATTGCTTATTGGTTTTTAGCCCCGGTAATGTGCGCGAAGCATTCGATTATGATCCGACAATTGCGTATCTAAAGAATGGCCGTAAAACTGACTGGCTATTAGGCCAGCCAGATGTTGACCGGCTTTACGCAAATTTTAAGGAATTAAAACGCATACTCGCCTATGATGCGCGCGATCTCTCGGTGCCATTGGTGACGTGGCTTAAATATCTGATTCAAACAGGCCGATCTCTTCAACATGGCACTTCAGCAAATTAATACAGATGTTTTGCAAGACTTGGTCGTTCACGAGCCACTTGTGGTTGCCGGCCAAAAATTTGGCGACCACGGATCAGGTCGTATGAAAGACATCCTGCGCTTTCTTAAAAGGTGCGCGACAATCACCCGCGTGAATGAGAGAACGAATCTTACGGTATTTGCTTTAGTAAATGCAGATTCAACAATTGATCAAGAGCGGTTAGCAAATGCTGTGGCGTTCCAATTTAACCCGATACCAGGTGAAATCGATTCATTGATAATAGAAATTCGAGCAGATGGAACTCCTTATGTGTGGCAGCAAATTCCGCCCTCAATTATGCCCACATTGAAGCAAGGAATTATTTATCAGCTGATGCAAGGTGTGGAAACATTTGAAATTGGCGGACTCTCGTATGCCGTGCCAAAGGTGATTGAAACTTCAGTGAGCCAATACTTTGTTCACAGCTTTTCGACATTGAAGGAGGCAATTTGCGCGTATCGAGATAACATGGCACGAACTTCAACGTGCTATCTATTGCGTGAAGCGTGGCACGATCAAAACAATCGATTTTGGTTTCGAGCTGGCCCGGAATTCATGCTACGTCGAGCACTCTGTAATTATTTACGCGCATATCTCCGCCATGATGACATGGAATTGCGTCCAGAACAAAATGTGGATGAAAGTCATCCGGTTGATATTAAAATCATCTGGAGGGCAAATAATCGGGCCGCGATAATTGAAGTGAAATGGATTGGCAAATCACGCGATCTTCAAACAGGTGGTGTAACCGCCACATATACCGACGCGCGCGCGCGTAGTGGCGCAAAGCAACTGGCTCAATACCTAGAAAGTCATCGCCAAGAAGCGCCTGCAGCGGATACTCGTGGTTATCTGGTGGTTTTCGACTGTCGTCGCAAAGGGCTGAATCTCACTACTCCAACACTTTCGCGCAACGCTGGAATGTATTATGCCAACCGTGAAGTGGAATATGCTCCGAAATATCATATAGACCGCACGGACTTTGAAGAACCGATAAGAATGTTTTTGGAGCCGGTTTGCGTATGAGCCAGCCAAAAATTTCTAAACAAGCAGTTACAAACTCCGTAGGTAACGAAGAATTGCCGAGACATCGGTGGTATCCCATCAAAGAGGGCTTTAGTGCAAAATTAATTTCTGATTCAGTTTCTGAATTAAAGAAAGAAGCCGAACGAAAATCAATCACTGCGATTGAGCCGTTTAGCGGTTCAGGAACAACCCCAGTGGAGTGTGAGCGCCTAGGCATTAGCTGCTTGGCTTTTGAGGTTAATCCATTTCTTGCTTTTGTCGGGCAAACAAAATTAAAACAGACAGACGTAGCCAAATTCTCTGTGCGCCGAGATGCCATACTTAAGGGACTTAAAACTCCATATCAAACTTCCTTGGAAAATTATTCCACCTTTTGTGAAGGGAATGGAAAAGATCAATGGCTTTTTAATCGCACGGTGTTGCGTTCTTTTGCTGGTGGATGGAAGGCAACCAAAGATTGCACGCCGCCTGAGCGGTCATTGTTTCGTTTGGCCCTAATGCGGGCTGCAATGGATAATTGTAATGCGTATCCAGATGGAAAATGCCTTCGATACAAGCGATTGGACAGTTATGATTGTTTTAATACTAAGTCAGTTATCGAACAATTTGAAAAAAATTTCAAAATGATGAAAGAGGATCTTGAGGCGCTGCCATTTCAAGACAAACTTTCTCGAGTTGAGCGAATGGATGTCCGGCGACTGTCCGGCCATCGGGATAAAACGAAATTTGATTTATGTATTACCTCTCCACCGTATTTAAATTCCTTCGACTATTCCGATGTTTATCGGCCTGAATTATTTCTTGGTGGCTTCGTAACCAATAACGACCAACTGATGAATATCCGCCTAAAGACTGTTCGATCGCACGTTCAGGCTAGTTGGAAACCGCCAATTAGAAATTCGTATGGATCCATCTATTCGAAGATGATGAAAAAAATCATAGCAAAGAAAGATGAACTGTGGAGCGCTCACATTCCTGATATGATTCAGGCATATTTTGAAGACATCGAAGGCTTGATAAAGACGCTAAAATCACGAGCAAACAAAGGAGCCATGCTTAAAATTGCTGTCGGAACATCTGCATACGCTGGCATAATTGTTCCTGTTGATTTGATTATCGCTGACATTGCCGAAGATTCCGGGTGGTTGCTAAAAGAAGTTAAGGTTGTGCGGCGACTTCGTAGTTCGGGTCAATTATGGAATCATGATGGCCGAGACGAAAAAGTTCCAGCATTACGAGAAAGCATCGTGATTTTGCGCGCTGGAATATAATTGGATTCAACACAAACTTTTTATTTCCAATTCCGGCACGATTCCACGAAAGCAACGAACTCGTCATTCTGGAGAACTTTGATTTTTTCCCAAACTTCGCACGGAATCGGCAGCGAAAAGAATTGCGCGACATCGCGGCGCAGACCTTCCACCTTGACAACCAGTTGATCGCTCATTGCATGAAATACGCTGCTCATGTGAAGGGCGACGAAAGTGACAAACACGCGCTCCGCGTCAGTGACCGGCTGTTTTATTGTGTCCGCACCGGCATCGCGAACGCGTGCCAGTTTTGGATTGTTCAGAAATTCTTTCCAGATTTCGCGGTGATTTGCGGTGATCGTCAGCAGGTTTGCAATCCGACGCGTCTTGGTTTCAGAGCGAAATGCAATGGCTGTAAAACACAAACTACCGATGATGCCGACGGTGCTTAAAAGATAATACCAGTTTTGAGAAGCCCATGCCCAAATTTCCATTCCGCCATTCTAACACAAATCAGAGATGGTCGGGAATGTCCCGCTTGGCGTTCACCAGCAGATTGCGTGGCAGACGGATAATCCGCTCGTCCCGCCCGCAACCGGCAGTCGGCGGCAGTTTTGCAATTGTCGCATCGGTGATGTCTATGCCGATGATGGCAAAGTCGCCGTTGTCGAGTTCCCAAACGTCAGGACACCCGTCGCCACCAGCGCTTTTTGCGCCGTTGGCATGAGGATCAGGGCCAAGCCGTTTCAAAAACATCATGTCCTAGTTGTGCCTATAGGCACATATCATGTCAAGTATTTTTTGCGTAATTTATAGGGCGTGGGTAAATCCAAAGCTGACATTGCAGGCCCAATTGCCGTCCGTTTGCTCCGTGAAAAGCGGGAAGCATTAGGACTTTCCATGAATGCCGTTGCAAAAAGGGCGCGGTTGTCACACAGCATGATTAGCCGTGTTGAGCATGAATTGAGAAGGCCGACGCTCGACACATTACTGCGAATCGCCGAAGCGATGGAAATTGAATTGTGGCCTTTGATTAAAGAATCCGAAAACGCATTCAGGCCGACATCAAAAGCCAAAAGTCGTTAGCCTTTTATTTCATGGTAAAATGAAGCAGTGAATCGGCTTCCTCGTTTCAAACGTTCGCTGGAAATTCCAGCTTTTCAATTAACCGATCGCGATCGCGAGATTCTTTGCCATGTTCACCGCCACCGATTTTTGCGCTCGGATCATCTTGTAGCGTTGACCACGGGCAGCGCGCAACAAATGTTGCGGCGGTTGCAGCGGCTTTATCATCATGGTTTTTTGGAGCGGCCGCGCTGCCAGATTGACCACTACCAAAGCGGCTCGCGTCGCATGGCCTACGGACTCGGAAATAAAGGGGCGGCATGGTTGAAACGCGATTTGTCACTTCCTTATCACAAACTCGATTGGAAACGAAAAAATCTTGTTGGTCGGTTGTTTCTCGAACACGCACTTTTGGTTTCTGACATCATGGTTGCCGTTGAACTGACGTGCCGAAACCGAAAAGATGTTCGATTGCTGACAATAGACAACTTGAACTCTCCGAAAATGCGCGAGCCGTTCCAGTGGAAAGTGAACATCGGCATAAAATGCAGCGTCATCCCCGACCGTGTATTCGGTTTGGAATTCAAGGGCCAACGGTGCTGGTATTTCCTTGAGGCTGACCGCGCTACCATGCCGGTGACGCGCGGCAATTTGAACCAGACCAGTTTTTACCGGAAGTTGCTGGCCTATGAAGCGACATGGACGCAAAATATTCACCGGCGCGTTTTTGGAATTCACCGCTTCCGCGTCTTGACCGTCACGACCAATTCAGAACGAGTGCGGGGAATGATTTCAGCGTGTCAGAAATTGAAACAAGGCCGAGGACTATTTCTTTTCACCAACACGAAAACTTTGAATGAGCTGTCGGATTTATTTTTGTTGCGCTGGCAAACCGCTCACAACGACGAGACAACTTCGTTGCTTACGTAAGAAAGACTTTCTCAATTGATAAAGTGTCATACGAAATGAAAAAACCAAGCCTGCATGGTTCAGGTAATTAGACCAAAGGCTTAACTTCAATTCTGGAGAGAATTTGCAGGGCTTTTTCCAACGGCTCTAATGCTTGGCTTTGCGTTTTTGCAAGCATTTCGGCGATTTCACTTTTGCATTTTTTACTCATCGCTAAATGAATTAACGGCTGGTCATCTACCATTTCGTATTTAAACTTTTGGCCGTCCAAAAAAAGTTGTCCATGAAGGCTCCCGTCCGCTTCAAAAAGTGAATTTTCAAGGTGAGCTTTGGCCGATTCAAGTTGTGCTCCGATCAGGTTGTCAATGTTGACCAATTGATCAAATTCATCTTGGCTAACATTCCTGCCCGTCCCATATCCTGTTGCTTGGAAAAGTAAGGCAGGCTTTTCCAAGCCAGTAAAAATAAAATGTTCAGTGAAGGCTTGTCCGACTTGCTTTTGAGCCACGACAATTATGAGAGGAAGGTTTCCTTTAGGATTCAGCCGTTTGCTCCCTTGATAGATTTTGTAACCATGCGCCATAAGTTTTTAAGGTTCCTGAATGAAGCTCTTGTTTTAAGAGCATTTCGTCAATCCATTTTCGACGCTATTATTCCCTTCATTCGTCGGTTTAGTGACGTTTGGTGAACCGCTCATAACAGCGAGGCGATCGGTTTACTCGATTGAGTTTTCCACATCCCGAATTTTTGCGGCGGCATGGTATCATTCCCCGTTAGATGCGGCTCGATTCCCGAATCGCACTTTGAACCTCGAAAGGAGAATATCCCATGCCCAAAGAAAAGAAACCGTTCGTAGATTTTCGAGACATCCGTTCCCGAATCACAATGGAGCAAGTGCTTAAACACTTCGGCCTGCTCGACAAATTCAAACGCAGCGGACAAAGCTTGTCCGGCCCATGCCCGATCCACAAAGGCAGCAACCCGACGCAATTCCGCGTGAACACCGAAAAGAACATCTGGAATTGCTTCAGTGAGTGCAAACACGGCGGCAACACCCTCGACTTCATCTGTAAAATGGAGGATTGCTCCATTCACGACGCGGCCATTAAAGCCTGTGAATGGTTCGACATCCCACTCGATGAAGTCAAAACCAGCAGCACAGAGGACGAACCGGAAACGCAGCCGAAAAAATCGGTAGCGCCGAAATCAAAACCCGCACCCAACGACAACAAGCCCAACCCACCTCTCAAATTCAAGTTGGACAAGTTGCAGCGGGAACATCCGTATCTCACGCAAGAACGCGGATTAAAACTGGAAACCATCATTGATTTTGGACTCGGTTATTTCACCGGCGAAAAAGGCATGATGGTTGGACACATCGTCATTCCCATTACCAACGTCAAAGGTGAAGTCGTTGCTTACGCCGGACGTTGGCCGGGCGAACCACCGGAGGACACCGAAAAATACAAACTTCCGCCCAACTTCCAAAAGTTGTCGGAAGTGTTCAACCTCGACAGAGCCATTAAAGAACCGGCGGACAAACCGTTGGTCATCGTTGAAGGCTTTTTCGATGTCATCAAATTGCACCAGCAAGGTTGCAAGAAGGCGGTTGCCCTCATGGGCTGGTTCATGTCGCCCGCGCAGGAGGAATTGATCCGCGCACACGCGAACTCATACAGCCACATCATCGTCATGTTGGACGAGAACGAGGCCGGACAGGAAGCCCGCGAAGAAATCGCAGGCAGACTGGCAA
>Ga0206832_10191_pt1 | contig 14802 bp, 18 predicted proteins | sample Alteio_BWOrgCont_74_FD_152896 | JGI IMG/M metagenome (GOLD analysis project Ga0206832, IMG submission 152896) | Enriched cells from forest soil in Barre Woods Harvard Forest LTER site, Petersham, Massachusetts, United States -... | ecosystem: Environmental > Terrestrial > Soil > Temperate forest >... | reverse complement strand
TGCGCGGTGAAATGAGCCTGGTGGGGCCGCGGCCCCACCCACTTGATGATTTCGAGCGCTACGACCTCGGCGATCTGCAGCGTTTGGATGTTCCGCCAGGGCTCACCGGACTGTGGCAAGTTACCGCGCGTCGCGATCCATCATTCGAGCGAGGCCTAGCTCTCGATCTGGAATATATACGAACCTGGACCCTCTGGAGAGACTTCCAGATTCTGTACAAGACGATTGCCGTAGTTCTGCGCGGAAGCGGGGTATAGCACGTCCTCAATCGCACACCCAACGACTCGAATTCCTGGGAGTGGTGTCCCGGCATGGGCAGTTAGCAGTTCGTTCCGGCTGCTGCACCCATTGATCGTGGCGCCGTCTATCCTCTTCTTAGCGACGTTGATGCTGATGCTTTTCCATCCGCCAGACTTCAATTTCCATTCCGTTGATCGATTTGCGTTTGGCCTGCTGATTCTGGTCGTGCTCCTGCGCGTATGTGTGCTGCGGCAACCGCTCCGATTTGGCGGCCCGGTTACATGGCCGATGCTGGCGATGCTTCTGCTGGCGTTGTATGGCGTGGTTTCGCAACCCAATGACGCTGAGACCTGGAGCTTGTTTGCGGCCAAATGGCTGGTGCCCTTCACCCTTTATCAGCTGGCGGCCTATGTTTTCGATGATGCTCGGTCGCTGCGAAGGTTTGAGACGTTTTCTCTGGTCGTGCTGGGATACCTGAGTCTAACCGCCATATTCTTCATGATCGATGCCAAGCAATTCATCTTTCCCCGTTACATCCTTGATGAAAGTTTGGGCTACCACGCCGATCGCGCGCGCGGACCATTTCTGCAGGCTGTGGCAAACGGTGTCGCACTGAATTTGCTTGGCCTGCTTGCCCTCAATTCATTCCGGCGCAAACGGCTGCGGGCACTGCTGGCGCTTCTCTTCTTGGGGTCATTGCCTCTGGCGATTGTCGCCACCAAGACACGCGCCGTCTGGCTTTCCTTTGCTTTGTCAATCTTAGGCTTGCTCTTTTTTTCATCAAGCCACCGGCTGCGGCGCGTCTGTCTGTGCCTAGTCATCGCTGGCGGCTTAGGACTCGCAACTGCCGTCACTTTTGCGGATCGCAATGCTTCCCTAACTGAGAGGCTGGAAGAACGCGGCCCAGTGATCTTCCGAATGGAGATCTATCAGGCAGGTTGGGAGATGTTCCTGCAGAAACCGCTTGCCGGTTGGGGGGCGACTGACATGCAAACCGAGCTTTCCAAAAGAATCAGCGACTTTCACCAGGAGCAGTTCTTTTTTCACAATACGTATCTTGAGATCGTCGTCCAATACGGTCTCGTTGGTTTAGTCCTATACCTGTGGATTGTGGTTGATCTGTTCAACCTGGGTCGACGCCTGAACCGGGCTGCGACGTTTACACTTGGCAGTTTCCTGGATGAGGAATTTCGAACCACGCTGTGGCCGTTGCTTTTGGGCGTGTACTTGCTGAACGCGTCTTTTGTCGTGATGAATTACCAATTCGTGAATGGCCTTCTGTTCACGCTGGCCGGTCTGCTCGCCGCACAAAACTGCCGCCACGCAGAAACTCGGCTCGTTGCTTCGGCAAGTTAATGCCAACGGTTGCCTATCTGGCGAATCAATTCCCCTCTCCGGTTGAGCCCTATGTTGCAGACGAAATTCGAGAGATCCGCAGACGCGGGGTTTCCGTGATCCCATGCAGCGCGCGCCACGTCTCAACTGTCCCTGACCCCGACCTCGAAGTCTTCACCGCCGAAACTCTGTATTTGCAACCCATCCGTCTCAACCTGGTGATTTACGCTGCATTCCTATGCATCCTGAAATTCCCTCTGCTCAAGGATTTCTTTTATCGCTCGCTGTTTCAGGGTAGCGAGCCGTTCACGCGGCGGGTGCGCGCTCTTCTTCATACCTGGCTTGGACTCTACTACGCGCTTCTGATCCGTGGATCCCGTCCCGAGCACATCCATGTGCACCACGGGTATTTCTCATCATGGATCGCGATGGTCGCCGCCCGGTTGCTGGGAATCGACTTCAGCATGACGCTGCACGGATCGGACGTGCTGCTGCATCCCACATATCTCGATATAAAGCTGAAGCAGTGCAGTTTTTGCGCAACCATCTCCGAATTCAACCGAAGCTACATTCTCGAACGCTATCCCGAGATTCAACCGGCCAAAATCATAGTTCGACGCATGGGAGTCGACCCCGCCAACCATCCCATCAAAGTTCCCCCTAGAGGTCCTCTGACCATGCTCTCAGTCGGACGATTGCATCCGGTCAAAGACCACGGCTTTCTGATTCGAGCATGCCGCATGCTGAAGAACCGCAGCGTCCCCTTCGTTTGTCTGATCGCAGGCGACGGTCCCGAGCGGGTATCCATTGAAGGACTGATTCGGGACTTGGATCTCCGAGACGAGATCCGCCTCCTCGGCCATTTGTCGCAATGCCAACTCGACATCCGCTACGCCACTGCCGACTTGGTCGTTCTCACCAGCCGCAGTGAGGGTATTCCCTTGGTGCTGATGGAAGCAATGGTGCGCGGCATACCCGTGATCGCACCCACGATCACTGGCATTCCTGAACTGGTGCTAGACGGCAAGAACGGTTTTCTTTATCGCCCGGGCTCGCTGGAAGACTTTGTGGCAAGAGTCGAGTTAGTCCACCGCTCCGAATCTGCACTCGGTCCGCTTGGCCGGGCCGCCCGGCAGCATGTGCTTCAGTATTTCAATCGCGAAAAAAATCTAGCGGCTTTCTGCGACCTTATTCTTTCGCACATCAGCCCTCCCTATATCAAACCAACCACGGAGCACCCTTCCTATGAGAATTCTCTATTGCAATAAATACAATTTTCCCTTCAGCGGTACCGAAGTTTACATGTTCGAGCTCATGGACTTGATGCGAGCTCAGGGCCACGAAGTCGCGCTGTTTTCCATGGCGGACCCTCGTGGTCAGCCCACGCCCTACGACCAGTACTTCGTGCCTTACATCGATTTCAAGAGCCCCCCCCAAGGCTGGATGGCACGGGCCAAACTCGCAGCCCACGCAATCTATTCTACTGACGCTCGGCAGCGTCTGAGGAAGGTCATTGCTGCTTTTCGTCCCGACGTCGCCCATGTGCGTAACATCTATCACCACCTGTCCCCATCGATTCTTTGGGAGCTCAAGGCGCAGGGAGTGCCTGTGCTCTATCACCTGAACGATTTCAAACTACTCTGCCCAACTTACAACATGGTGGCAAAAGGACGAGCGTGTGAGCGCTGTCGCGGCGGAAACTTCAGGCACGTTCTCACCGAAGGCTGTTACGCCGGGCCCCCGGGTTCGGCGCTGCTACTGATGGCCGAAGCGTATTTCCATCGTTGGTTGGGAACTTACCGGAAGTGTATCGATCAGTTCTTGACTCCCAGCCGTTTCGCCAGAGAGAAACTTGTCCAAAATGGTTTCAACGCAGAGAAGATTGCTGTTCTTCCCCATTTCCAGAAATTGCCGGCGCAAGCTGCTCCAAATGCTGCACTGAACGCGCCGATTCTCTACTTCGGCCGTCTGTCGCCCGAAAAAGGAGTTGCCGACCTCTTGTGGGCTATGAAGCATCTGCCGCAAGTCCAACTCCAGATTGCCGGCGATGGGCCGCAGCGACCCGAGCTCGAAAGCCTGGCGCGCGAACTGTGTCTGACAAACGTGAAATTTACCGGCCATGTCGGCGGCAAAGTCCTAGACTACATGATCGCCGCGTCGCGCTTCACCATCCTACCCTCGCGAGCATATGAAACCCTTGGCAAGACTATCCTCGAATCCTACGCATGGGGACGCCCGGTGGTAGCGTCGGACCTCGGGTCACGCCGTGAGCTGGTTGACCAGGGCGAGACCGGACTTTTATACCCGGCGGGAAACGTGGAGCAACTTGGGAAAGCCATCTCATTCCTCATAGAGCGGCCCGAGTTAGCAATTCAAATGGGAGTCACAGCGCGCAGATTCGTGCAAGCTCAACACGCGCCGGAAGCTCACTATCACGCCATGATGCGCCTGTATACCCAGATGAGGCCTTGGCCCCCCGCCCGAAAAGCGGTGGCACCCTCGGTTACCCCTGCGCCGCTGCGCATCGCGTTTATTGGCGGGCGCGGTACCGTTTCAAAATACAGCGGAATCGAGACCTATTACGAAGAGGTCGGGAAGCGGCTGGTAGAAATGGGCCACGATGTCACCGTGTATTGTCGAAGTTACTTCACTCCGGCGCTACCCAAGCACGAGGGCATGCGCCTGGTCCGCCTGCCTACGTTTCGCTCGAAGCACCTTGAGACGTTCGTGCATACCTGGCTGAGCACAGTCCACGTAATGTTTCGCGGCTGCGACATCGTGCACTACCATGCGCAGGGTCCGGCGCTGTTTTCGTTCTTTCCGCGTCTGGTTGGGAAGAAGACGATCGTCACCGTTCAGGGACAAGATTGGCAGCGAAAGAAGTGGGGGCGGTTTGCCTCGTTTACTCTTCGCCTCGGAGAACTCGCTTCCGCGCGGCTGCCCAACCGCACCATGGTCGTTTCGCGAGCTCTTCAGCGCCATTACCAGGCAACGTACGGTGTTGAAACTACATACGTCCCTAACGGCTCGGTGCTTCGCAAACGCGTAGCTCCGTCGCAAGTAGCAGAGTGGCGGCTGGAACCCGACAATTACATTCTGTTTCTGGGCAGGTTTTCACCCGAGAAGAATTGCCATCTGCTGATTGAGGCCTACGAAAAACTCGACACATCTGCCAAGCTCGTGCTGGCTGGCGGATCGAGTTACACGAACGCTTACGTCGATGAATTGCGCAAGCATCAGAGCGACCAGATTCTATTCCTTGACTGGGTTCATGGCTCTGCCCTTGATGAATTGCTGACCAATGCTGCGCTATTCGTATTGCCCTCCGACCTCGAAGGCCTCTCACTGGCGCTCCTGGACGCGATGGGCGCCGCCGTCTGCGTACTGACTAGCGATATTCCTGAAAACCGGGAAGTAATCGATGGCACTGGCTTCACCTTTGAACCTGGGGACGCAACCGACCTCGCGCGGATGCTGCGCTTTCTCCTTTCCGACGCGCGGACTCGAACGGTGGCAGGGCGAAATGGCCAAGCCCGAGTTCGGGAGCGCTATTTGTGGCCGCGGATCGCTGCTGAGATTGGACACTCCTACGTGGAATTGACCGACCGGACAGGCGTACTCGAGACGTATCCTCCAGCCGAGGTCCCGGAAAGAGCGGCCACCGAACAGGTCGGATAAGATCCCCGCGATTTCGTTACGGCGACAGCCAACAGGCATCGCACGACGGCAACCGCCGAGTTTCCGAATCAGGCAGCGTTCACCGTTTCCGCTGAAATTCTTGCCCAGTCCCTAGCCCGGTTGAATTCGCGGCAACCGGTTGCATTCGAGAAAAACATTATTTATCCAAATTCGCGCGCGTTTATCCTGCTCAAGAAGCCATCACAGAAGAAGCGAAGTGACTGCTAGAACAGAAGACAATTGTGCCACTGTCTCCGGGTCGATGATAGATGACTTTGTTAGTCGGTGCTGGGTCTGGAAATCGGCAAGAGCCGAGCAAGCGAGTTTTCCGGCGATGCCGTCCACCGGTCCCGGATGAAAGTGGAGATAAGTGAGATAGAGCTGCGCGGCACGCACATTCAAGTCGGGAAGACCCTCGGCAGAATACTTTTGGAATTCAGCATTCAGGCGAATGTCATAGCGGTGGATGGCGTAATTCGGGCCATTGTAGCCGCGAGCGAACGACGCCCAATCGTGCGCTTGTAGCGACATCTCGAGTCGAGAACCGACCAGAAAATTACCCATCGCGGAGAGTTGTTGGTCCTCGGACTCGGACATGGCAGCGACCATGGGTTCCACGTCTGAGAATCCAGCCAGAGCATAGTTCTCGCCCATAATCTGGCCGATGCCCCAGGAGCAGCTCTGCAACGCGGCAGCGCGATTCTTCGCGATGGCGCGTGCCAGCCGATCATATTGATGTGCTCCCGAGTCTCCATATCCACCAGCCGTTGGGGCGCTGATATCACCATCGTCATATTTACCTTTCGTAAGCCGGTGGAAGATATGACGCTCGTAGAGAATTTCAGGCCGGCGGTCGGGCATGTATCCGCAGCCCGATGTCTCGACTGCCAGCACGGTCCAAATTTCAACTGCCTGAACGCCGAGGTTGTGGCCGATGCCCGCGAGCCCAGCGATAGATAGCGGTCGGCCAGCCCCTTGGAACGAAAGCGACGGCATACCGATCCTCCTTCTTTTCCCTGCCATTCATGTGGACACAACATCTAGCGGGTGGCGCGCTTTTCCGCAATAGAAGCTTCACCAGATGCCACAATGCTGAGCTTTCACCAAATCCGGCCAATCGACATTACAGCAACCGACTCCGGCAAAACGAGGAGGGAACCCGACCTGAGAAATTGAACGATGAGTGGCTTCGGAATTGGAATCCTGCCAGGAAATGCGGACGACAAGGTCCGCAAGATTTGCCGATGCAGTGAAACCACTGAGGCGGAGCAACGGTTCTGCTCTTGTAAACCACTTAATCACAGGCGTCAGTCCCCAGCAACGAATCGACCCCGCGCGATTCCGCTACTTGGCCTTTGCCCAGATCGAAGCATTCAAACACTCGACGACACCGTCAATCACCTTACCCATTCCGTCTTTAAACATTCCCTGATCGACGATCTGTCGAGTGGCAACTGCGTTGCTCATGGACAAGGCCGTGTTCAAGAATGACAAGGCCGCCTCTTTCTTCTCTGTTCCTGAGCGGTGGCCGAACAAACCTTCAATCCCATTCACTAGCGCGGGAACGAAGGCAATCGTTTGTAGAAGAGTGGCTAGAGAGTCCAATGGTTATTCCTCTTGAAATTCGACACAAGGCGTACATGTTTTGGAAGCAACAGGATCGAGCGTAAGACAATCTTGAGCAGCGAGCTTATTTCGGGAGGCCGCTGAATGCCGCCTTGGCGAGAAACATGATCAGTCCGAACAGCGCGCTCAGGGCCAATCCCCCGACCGCGCCCACAAGGCCAGATGTCACCGATGTCCTGCCTTGCCGGGTGGACAACGAGGCGTTGACTTCGTCTCGCCACTTATTGTGGTCTTTTATCTGACTCTCATACACTTCACGACCCACGAAGCTCGCTTCTTTCAGCCGAGCATCTTCGTGCGCGTGATTCAGCAGATCGAGTCGTCGAAGCATTTCAACGTGGTCTAGCTGCAGAGCTCTTTCGGCTAACTCAAAACGTAGGTCGACGAAAGCCCTCTCGCGGTCGGCCGATTCGCGCTCGATGGCCATGAGGGCGAGCAGGTGTTCCTTCAGGGATACCGAATTGCATTGGTCATTCAGATTCATGGGGCAGCTCTCATTGAAATTTGTTATTCGCGAACTAGACGGTTAGCGTCTGTGTTCTCGGGACGCACATGTTTCTTGTGAAGTTTTTGTGCTTGCGCTTAAAGCGGATAATCTACGTGCAGCGCGGCGCTATATCGTGAATATTTAGGTGGCACGGAATTATCGTATCGTTGCAAATAGCAGTCCTGCACCTTAGAGAGTCGCGGAATCGTAAACGCTTGCGTTGTGAATCGTCCCACGAGGTTGCGGTCGTTGCCGGGACCCCATCCAGCGTCACTCCAGCGGACCTCAATTCCACCACCGCTAACTGGCGGTGAGCCTGCATCTACGCTAATGGTAGTCGAAGTGACTTGCGTGATTTGTGCTGCTGTCAAGTCGGCCAAGTAAGTTTCCCCGACCTGTGCATTGGTGTACTGATTCACGAACAGAGAAGTTGTGCCTTTAGCAGCTTCGAATTCAAAGGCCAAAGCTTTCGCCGCGTCGTTGGCAAACTTGATTTTGTAGCCGAAATGTTCGCCTTCAGGATTGTTTAACGTAATCTCGACGTCGCTCACGACGGCGGAAAATGCTGCACCCCGTGAAGGAGCGGCGATGTTCAACCCGTCTCCCGGGAAGACATCGTTGGCACCTCCCGGCAAGAAGTCGCTCCAGACGTCATACTCACCCCTCCATGCCGGACCGGTAGCGTCATCCAGAAGCGCCAGGGCCGCCATCTCGCAATCTGCGTCGGTGCGCGCGGGCGGCTCTTTCGGATGGCGCACGGCCCCGTGCAATCCGTTGTCGATTCCACGCTGTTGAGCATCGATGCTTGATGGATTTGTGATTCGCGCAAGAGCATGGCCGAGGCTACGGTAGTGAACTTCGCTAATCGTCGTGGTGGTGAGCGTCTGTGCTGATGCAACCAGAGCCAGCAGCAAAAGAAAAAGCCACCCTGCCGGGCGGCGCGCTTCGAACATAACTCCTCCGTTGCTTAGAACGATTCACACTTCGGCGTCCCCGTGGCAGGCCACAAGGTTAAATGCGCTGAGTTGTCTTGGAAATAAAGTGCGAAAGTTGATTTGCGTTTCGAACTGAGAATCAGAACTAGGAACCGAGAACCGGAATCCCTACTTCGCGGCTCTTACCTGCTCCTGCAAAAACCTTTTCACGCTGTTCACGTACACATCTGCGAAGTCGACCACTGGACGTCTGGCTTCGATCAACCGAAGCGCGTCCTCCAGCTTCCAACTCAGAGAGCAGAGAATTGCCAGAGTCATCATCGGGGCGCGATGCACTCCGGCCGCGCAGTGGACAAAAAGCTTTGTTCCCGGCTCATCAAGCGCTTCCAGCGCGAAATCCACGCCCCGTTGAAAGACCTCAGGAGACTTGGGCTGGAAGTCGTCTTCAATCGGATTCCACAGCACCGCAATCCCGTGCGGTAGGGCCAACGGAGTGTCGTCGAATTCAATCTGCATGTCGATGATGTGCGTTACCTCGGCGCGCGCTATTTGTGTCATGTTCTCCGCCGACCAGATGCCTCCCCCGACCGCTATTCGACCAGTCACCCAACTCATATCCATCATGAAAGTCCTGTGTGGCAGGTTTTTTTGAGGCGCCGAAGACCATGACCGGGCGTTGCCCCGGCTCCCCAAAGCCATCGACCAACGCCCCGCGGCCAACGAGAAGCTCTGTGTAACTTTTGACCAGTCACTGGCTTTCATTTTACGGCATCACCCTCTTGCTCCACCGGTTCCGCGACACACTCTTTAGTAACTTCAGTGCTGGGATCGCTCTCTTCCGGAAATCTCAATCGTCGCAACAAAGTCTTTGCCAACGAATCTTCCTGGATTGCTCCTTCGGGAGCCGTCGCGGGACAAAGTCCAATCATCTCGAACAAATACTTCATCGCCAGATAGTGGCCCTTATCGACTTCGTTCATCGTGATCTCGACCATTTCGATCGCACGATTCCCGACCAGATTCGTGATCTGCTCTCCGACCACTCCTAGATCGACCCGCTTCAGCGCTTTCTTGGACACGCGCGGAGCTTTCTTCGGGCGCTTTCGCGCCTTGCTCGCCTTAGCTTTGTTCATTTATCCCCTGGACTTCGACCCGATCGATGGACAAAAAATAAAGGGCGCTCGGGGCGCCCTTTGAAATTCTTACGATCTATATTCAGAATATCAGGTTGAAAAGGTAACTATGCCATGATTTCAATATTTATTTTCGAGATTATGCACTTGACACAAGGTTAACAATCCTGTACTATTCGGAGCATGGTTATTGCTTTGGCTTCGTTTTTCTCTTCGGTTTCGTTTGGCCCTTTAAATGCCTCTTTACGGCCTTTGCGATCTCAGGGTGAAAAACCCGCTTCAGCACTTCCTCATCTGTTAATTCCATCGCGTGTTTCTTTTTCTTGGGCATGGTGACCTATGACAGAAGCAATTGACCTCTGCGAACTCGTTGAAAGATTTCCCGATGACCAGAAGTGCCGCAACTATCTTGAACACTTGCGCTGGCATGACGGTATTCGTTGCCCCAAGTGCCAAGGCCAGCGTATTTCGTCAATCTTGAAGCGCGACCAGTACGATTGTGACTCATGTCGCTATCAGTTCTCCGTGACGGCTGGCACCATTTTCCACGATACACACTTGCCGCTCACGAAGTGGTTCCTTGCCGTGTACCTGATCTGCCAATCGCGCAAGGGCATGAGCGCCAACCAACTCAAGCGCATGTTGCGAATCAACTACCGGACCGCATGGTATCTGTGCCACAGAATCCGGCACGCAATGGTTGAAGCGCAGCCCCTTGAGAAGTTGGACGGCAAGGTCGAGATAGATGAAACCTATGTAGGCGGTAAAAAGATTGGCTGGGGCGTTCAGGCTGGTAAGAAAGCCAAAGAGGTAGTCATCGGCATTCGGCAACGTGGCGGCGATCTGCGATTCTTTCATGCTGAGGATGCGAAGTCTGGCACGCTGGCAACGTACATCAAAGAAAACGTGAGCGACGATGTTGACGTTATTTTGACGGATGAATTCGTGTCCTATCCGTTCGCCATGCAACGGGCAGGCGTCCCACAAAGCAAGCATAAAACGATTGAGCACCGCAACCGCGTTTACGTCCGGGGCGATATTCACACCAACACGGTCGAGTCTGCATTCTCGCTCTTGAAGCGCGGCATCATGGGCACGTGGCATCGAATCTCTGCAAAGCATTTGGCTGCCTACCTCGACGAAATGACGTGGCGCTTCAATAACCGCAAGAACCCATTCCTGTTTCGGGACACGATGTTGAAATTAATTTCATCCAACAACCTCGAATACAAGGAACTCACCAAGGCTGCTTAGTTCGTAGTTTTTGGGTCGCATAACATTTTGCTCATCTCGTCCAAATAGTCGGCTATTTTCCATTCAGTAAACGCACCCGCCAACAAGGATGCCGTCAAATCTCCGTCTGCCTGTCCGTTGTTTCTTGCTAAAACACTGCGCTGGGCCGGAGAAAGTTTCACGACGATGGAGTCCCTTATGCTTTCCGCGTCAGGCATAAATTTTGTGCGGAATTGGACATCGTGTTGCTGGTACGCGTTATATTCGCCTTGGTTGAATTGACGGCTTAGGTCTCTTACTTGCTCATCTGTCTTCCTTGCCTCTTTTTCCCATTCTTGATCTCGCGCAGCATTGCGCTCTTTTTCGAAGTCTGCCTGAAAAGAACGGATATTCTTAGCGACGGCCTTGGCCTGAACACACAATTGCTGGTTGGTCAGTTCGGCTTCATTCTGGTTCGTATGCAAGAGCTGAAGCGCGGCAGCGGCAAATTCTTTGAAGCCGGGGAATCCCGTCTTAGCGAAATTTTCCATTACGTTCTGGATGCCCTCCAAGTGGCCGCTCATCCGAGCTTGCTCCCTAAGGCTGACTTCTAACTCAGTCTTGGTATCCTTTATGTCTTGCTCTAGTTTAGTTGCCCGCTGTTCGGCAATGCCCTTCTCTGTTTCCGCGTGCCTTATTTCGGATGATCGACCCCTAATTTGGACGATTGCCAAAGCCACAACTAGCAAAACGAAGACCACCCAAAGCCCCTTCTTCTTCCAGCCCTCATACTTTTCAGCGAGTATCGCTACCACAATGGTCAACCCCGACCCTAAGATTATTTCCCACATTGCACTACCTCCCAATCCAAACGGGAAGTATGCGCCACAATTCAACCTTGCGTCAAATGCCTAATCCCGTTTATTTTCGGCTTGTTCTGAATCACTTACGTTGAATTCATCGGTTTTACCCCCTTGACAAGATTTTTTCGTCTCCGGCTTCACGGACGGTAACCGGAGGAGCAATCGTCTCTTCAGGAATATTTCAGAGACTCGATCCAAAGCCTCGACGTAACAGCGAGCCACGTGACGATGTCCGCAGCCTATCAAACGTGCCGCCTCTTCCTGGGGATACTCCTGCAGCACAATCTTTGCAATCAGCTTCTTATCGAACTCGCTCAACTTTTCCAGGCTTCGCTCTACGTCATGCACAAAGATCGCCGCGTCTTCGAATGTGCCAGATCGATACGATGTCACTCGAGTGCGAAAAAATTCCCGCCCCAGCAGCGACGGCAGCCGGCCTACTTCAATCGAAAGCCGCATATAGCGACGAAGCAACCCAACCGTACGCTTTCGATACAGCCAGAGATCGGGATCGGCGGCAGGAGCCTGGGTATCCGGCAACATCGTTGGCTGGTCCGCGGCAGCGACTGAGTTTTCCTGCGCGGCATCTTCGACAATCGCCTCGGCCTCTACCAGATCAGTCGGCGTAGACTCGATCTCGAACTCAGAAGGAACGCCCGGTGGCATTCCGGATGTGTCGGCAACTGCATAAAGCAGGGCGAGCACGGTGGCGCTCATGCGTTCCCCCCTTCGCCGCAGAATCCTGACCAGTCTTCAAACTGGCTCTTGAGGTCGACTCGATCGTTCGTCAGCAAGCGCAGCTTTCGCCTTCGGCCCCCGATGGGAAGATCCAGCACTTCCGTAGCGCAGCTGGGACAGTACACGTCTTCCGTGCCCCAGGTCCGCATCCACAACCCCCCGCATCGTTCGCAATACTTCAATTCCAGCCGGACGATCTCTAAACCTTCGGTTTCCATGATTGCCTCCATGGCAATGAATTCGTTTCGGGCGTCGAGCGGACGCCACAAGCCCAAATAAAAAAGCCCTGTGCCGATTTCTCGGTCACAGGGCCCGTTTCTTTTACGGAGAACCTGTTGAATCTATTTAGCTATGAGTAGATTGCTGCAACCAACCAATGCACCGCAAGCCGCGCGGCTCATCAGGTCAGCGGCTGGCGAAAATAGCCCTCCTCGTATCCGGATTTCAACACGCGGCCGTTTTGCACGACCACACTGACTTTACCGGTAAACTGCAGCATTCGCAGCAGTTGTTCCATTGCGGCGGAGAGTACTTCGGCCGAGCGGATCTTGCGGCGGAACTCGACAAAGCCCCCTGCCTCATTTTCGGGTTGTGCATTGCTGGTCATCGATTTATTCCCACTTACCAGAGTAGTTATAACGAACTAGTTATGATATAACTTCGCGCGCACAACAATGTCAAGCAAGCACTATTTTTCTGTCAGATTTGTGTGATGGCCATCACAATAGCCAGATGCTATTGCCGAAAAGAGACATTTTGGCTGTGGAAACCCGGCCTCGCGCTTCCAAATGATTGTATCCACGCCGTTTCCTTTGAGATGTTAAAATGGCATTATCAATAGCGATCCGCTATAAACCATGGTATACTCCGCTTCATGAAATTCAAAGTCTTGCAAGAAAACCTTCGCAAAACTCTTTGGCACCGCATCGAAGAGGAAGGCTTGACCGGTTTGCGTCTGGCTGAGCAGACCGGATTCAAACAAGCGCATATCTCGAACTTCCTCAATCGCAAGCGGGGCTTGAGTCTCGAGGGCATGGATAAGGTCTTGCGAGTGCAACACCTTTCCGTGCTCGACCTGCTGGACCCGAATGAAGTTAACAAACGCGCCAGCATTCTCCCGCCGAGCGAGGACGAGTTCCAGAATGTTCTGGTCGTCGACGGAGCCATTGCCGCTACTGAACCTCTCGTCATGAGCATGAACGTGAAGGAGATTCTCAAGTTCAAAAAGAGTTTTCTCGCGGGCCTTCGGGCTGAGACCGAAGGGCGCCGTGACGATTGGGAACGCTTCGTCGTGCTTCAGGTCGACGGCCGCGATGGCATGAGCATGTATCCGCGGCTTTTGCCCGGAGCTACCGTCCTTATCGATCGCCATTACAATTCGCTCAAGCCTTATCGCAAGGGCGAATCGAATATGTACGCGGTCAACAAAGATGGCACGACCACGGTAAAGTACGTGGAAGTCGCCGGGGACAATCTGGTCTTGCGTCCCCACAACCAGGCATACCCGGTCGAGATCATGCCCATCGAGGCAGATAAGCACGCAAGCAGTTATCTGGTCGGGCGGGTCTGTTACGTGGGAATTGAGACCTGATCGGCGACCATGAACATCGGGATTTCACGCGTCGGCCAAATTGCCATTAGCGCGCACGACATAGACCGCGCCACGGCGTTTTACCGGGACAAGCTCGGTCTCCCGCTGTTGTTTACCGCGGGCAAGCTCGCTTTTTTCGACTGTGGTGGGGTTCGGCTGATGTTGGATGTTGCCGAGAAACCAGAATTCGATCATCCCAGTTCAATCCTGTATTTCTCCGTGCCGGATATTGCGGCCGCCCATCGCCAGATGCTCGCCAGCGGAGTGCGCTTCGAGGACGAACCACACGTGATCGCAAAGATGCCGGATCACGACCTATGGATGACCTTCTTTCGCGACTCTGAACAGAATCTGCTTGCGCTCATGAGTGAAGTGCCCCGCGCAACATAGTTCCAGGTGAATTCTCAAAGCTTTGACCGCAAAGAGCACGAGGTCCACAAAAGTTTAGCCCGGCCTCCTTCGTGGACCTTCGTAGTTCTTGACTCGCTTCCTGTTCTGCTATCATTTTTCTGACGCACTTATTTTCACGCAGTATGGACGACGAACTACCCAGCATTCGCGTTCCCACGGAGGAATTCATGGACGAAGTATCCGCCAGCACCGCCGGTTCACGCCGTAATGAAGATATCGCCCTCGACCTTATGAAATTTGTGGCCATGACCACCGGCTATGGCCGGACCAGTTCGTCAGGTGTCGGCTTCCAGGGCTCGGGGGCAGCGTCAAAGCCGGAAGACTATGCCACTCATCTGCTCGAGCTTTACGGACGATGCCTGGAAGCGGTGCAGCGCAAGAAGTAGTGCGAGGTGATCGCTTCCTAAAAACAAGAAAGCCGCAGCAACCCGCTGCGGCTCAATCCTAAGTCACCCTGCTTCACTTTCAGCGACGGCGGCGCGCTGCCTTCTTGCCCGCTTTTTTCTTTGCCTTCTTTGCCGGTTTCTTCTTGGCAGCCTTTTTCTTCGCAGCT
>Ga0206832_10190_pt1 | contig 14876 bp, 5 predicted proteins | sample Alteio_BWOrgCont_74_FD_152896 | JGI IMG/M metagenome (GOLD analysis project Ga0206832, IMG submission 152896) | Enriched cells from forest soil in Barre Woods Harvard Forest LTER site, Petersham, Massachusetts, United States -... | ecosystem: Environmental > Terrestrial > Soil > Temperate forest >... | reverse complement strand
AGGGTATCGAAAAGGAGTAGACGTGTGGAAGTTAAAATGAATCAAAAAGCAGAATTTATTCAGAAATTAAAATCAGGTTATTTTGGAAATAACAAAAGAAAATTAAGGTCTGCCCTTATTGCAATGAAGCTTGAAATACGTTCTATAGACATTTCTGGAGTGAATTTGAGTGGAATGAACCTCAGCGCCGTTGATTTTAAAGGCGCAAACATGGGGGGAATCAATCTTTCAGAGTCAAATCTTAAGCAGGCTTACCTTCGAGGTGTCAATCTTGGAGGTGCAAATCTTAGTTATGCAATCATGGATAAAGTCGACATGGAAGGCTCCAATCTTGGGGGTGCTAATATGGCATATGCAAAACTATCGAATGCGAACATGCGCGGTACTAGCCTTAGCGGAGCATACCTTGGTTATGCACTAATCAAGAATGCAATATTAACGGATGCATATCTATGGGGTGTTTATCTACGAGGTTGTGATCTTTCAAACTCAAAATTAAATGGCGCTTACTTAAAAGGCGCAGACCTGAAAGGCGCTGTATTATTAAACGTCGATTTACATGGCACGGACATGAAAGGTGCAAACGTTCATGGGATGAAGATAAACAAAAACAACTTAAAGCCGCTTTTGATAGCATGTGGAGCTATTGAAGATTCGGAGTTTACTGTAAATTCAATATATGAAAACATTGCAAAGAAAATTGGTGATATTGTGGTGTAATTATATTTGTCCGCAAATATGTGCAATGCGTTTGGGGTTTCCAAACGCAGTGCGTTAATTTACATTTTACTTTTGAAAATGACGTGAAGCATAATAAAGAGCCTCTGCAGCAACTACTCCGGCTAAGCCGATCAATAGCGCATCACCAAAAGAGATGGCTTTCAAAACCAAAGATGAAGTTTTCAGTGCTACAGCTAAAATGCCGCCTTGGCATAAAGTAACTTTTGCATCTTTTGTGAGAGGTTGTGCTGACAATAATATTGCTGTACCAAGAATAAGACCTTTAATCAGTCCGTTGGTAATTCCTAGTGGACTTGCAAAAACCAAAATAGCTAGAGCAACAGGTAGCACCTTTAATGCTATAGTGACCGGATTTTTTAGATTTTCATGAATTTTTGATCCTACAAAATCACCGACTGTAGCACAGATTTTCTCATGATATGCTGTGGAAAGGTTTTGCCATTGACGACCACAGAAAGTAAGAGCCTCTCCTGTAAAGTCTTCTATTTTTTGATCTGCAGCAGAAAAGAATCCTTTGATGGCTCCTATCGGTTTATTTACATATTCATTTAATTCCATATATATCCTTTTATTTTTTTATATTTCGCACGGTAAAATATATTACATGTACGCATATAATAATACAATGAATATACCGAACGTGATTCAAAAATTGGCTTTTTGACAAGGAGGCTGCTCAAAATTTTTCGTCTGGAGCGAGTGAAGACAAAAATTTTGACGCAAAGCCGACGAAGTCAACAACCAATTTTTGAGTTATGTTCGGTATATATCAATTCATAAAGAAAGGTCTCTTGTGTCTCCATTGGCCCTACCATATGTTTAGTTAATTAGAGTGTAGCCGATTTCTTTTTCTAGGTTAGGGTCTAATTGGGAGTTTATGAATTCCAGATCACCCGGGCTGATAGTTATATAATCTTTGGGTTGATATACACCCTGTATTGGCCTTCCTTTTCTGTGGATGACCGGTGTGAATGGCATTTTTCTTGAAACTTGAAAAATGGTTGAGATTTCGGATAAAGTTTCTTCGGGAAAATCTCTTAATTTTTCATAATTTATGTAATAGCAATTTTTTGCCTTGTTTTTGATGAAGAGCATATTTCTGATTTTTTCTGTTCTTAGTTTTAAAACATTTTTAAAAAGGCAGCCATTTTTTGGATTTCGATCTAATAGAGGATGCAAATTTTGTAGTCTTGTTAAGTCCTTATCTTTTTTACCAATCTGCCATACAGTTGAAATGAATTGTTCAAAAGGAATGTCCTTTAAAAATGTATCTGCATGCCAAGGGTTTTGATAGAGACTTCTCACCCAATCATAAGGATTGCGGAAGATGAGAATAAAAAGATATTCATCAGTCCCCTCAAAGGTATAATATTTAGGATTCCCTAAGTACTTTTCTAAAGGTAATTCATACCAGGGTGGAAAGTGTTTGTGACAAAACGGACTAGATCCGATATTTAGGTTATTTCGAATGAGGATTTCAGCATAATTGCTTCCACTACATCTTTCAGAGAAAATGAAAAATTTCTTAATCGCGACATTCCCATCTTTTTTTGCAAGTAATCCATATTGAAGTGCGATTTCTGAAGAATAAACTTCAATCTTAAATAGAGTGAATATCAGAAAGTAAAGTAAAATGTTTAACATATTCATTGGTGTTGGAGACCTTATCTATGATTTTTGAATTACGTTCGGTATACTCTTTATACATCACTGAAGAATTTCAAGCAAAACGTATATAATAGTTGACCTTTATTATATTTTTATATACAATTTCGCATTAAAATTTATAAATATAAATCAAGAGGAATTAATATGGATTCAGTTAAAAATCAGTTTTTAATTAAAAATGAACCTGAAAAAAACTTAAATTTATTAGCTAATTCGGATGTTTCTGCTTTTAAAGGAAAATTCTGTTCAACTGAAGACGCTTATAAGCAATCCCCTTTATGGAATCCGTCAAAGGAAACGTTGCGTGAGTGGACAATACTTGCGGCAGCAGGTTGTGTTTTAAATGCTTTTTTCATGCTTCCGATATTAGGAATGGGAAAGTGTATGTTGGGAGCTACTGCTGAAGAGAATAGTGGTATTAGTACAGCACAGAAGTGTTTTCAGAAGGTTGTTTCTTATTATGATGATGGCAGAGCAAAAATGATTGGTGTTTTCATAGCATCTGCGGTTGGTTTGAGTTCAATAGCTTTATATGCCGGTTTAAACTGGGTATTTAAGGACAGTGGTAAGGAAGGGCGTTTTATTGAATTACACAAAGAATATTCAAAAGTTGCAGAGTATATGAATGAACAATTTAAATTAGCAGTAAAAAATAACGATACAACAAAATTAAATCAATTAAAAATAGATTCTGAGCATATAAGAGATAATAAATATATTACATTAACTACCCTTCAATCGGTCATTCATTTGACAGTTCCTCAGTCCGAATTACTCGTCAATAAATTACAGCATGTAGCAGATAAAATTATTAATTCAAAATAAATGAACTTGGGATAGACCACTATGGATTTAAGTAACGATAAAACGGGTCAAAACATCACTTCGATCGGTCCACTTTTAACGTGTGCGATAGCTCCAAAGGTGTATCCCCTGCTCCAGGATTTCTTAGCAACGATGATGCCCCTTGATACGTACGTAACGGAATCGAAGCGTTTTTGTCAGGAGTTTAAGAATCGTTTTATAAAAAACTTAGAATCATGTGAAGGGAAAGAAAAAAAGCCACCTCAGAAGAATGGATTGCTTAGTGCCACATGGAATACTGTATCCTATTTTTTCAGTAATGCTGCTGCAGCACAAGTTGGTGAAGTCAAGGCTGTGCCAACGACACCGGAAAAATATGAAACTATTAATCAAAAATCTCATCAATTCATTGAATATATACATCGAGAAATTGGATCTTTAGAAAAGACCATCATGGATGCGAAGTTAACAAAGAAAGAAATTTCAGAATGTCATGCACTACTTTTAAATATTCGTAAACAGCCTGTACTTTTCAGTGCGGATTGCAAGCCTGAGTATTCACAAGGACTTTTACCCGCTCAAGCATGGGCTGAAGAACTTGAAAAAGTTAAAGCTCTTTTGGATACAGCCTCTCAAAAAATTACCGGTGTGACACAATATGCAATTCCAACAGATGCAACATGTGCGTCGCTGGTAGGAATGATTGAGCACTCCCCTGCATTATTATCTGTGCCTGGATGTTTCGCTTCTATTTATAAGAATGATTTAAAGACTAATTCTCTGCCTAAACCAAAAGCAGTCGATATTATTCAAAATTTTAGGCAGATGATTGATGGTGTACCTAATGATAATAAGGTGCTGAAAAATGAATTAGCCACGATGGCATCATTTCAATCTGACATTTTTGATCGTTATAAGCCGCAGTTTGAGCGTTATGCAATGGAGCGTTTTTACAAACGGGATAATGAATATAAGAATGTATTAGATAGAGCCACAAAAGATTTTGAGCAGAAAATCATTTCGTATTTGGATGATACAAAAATATCTAGTTTTAGCATTCCAGGGCAAGTAGTACTTTCTGTTGAGGAATTGGCATTTGCGAATTTAAAGTCAACGACGTTAGAAGAGACATTACAAAATACGAAAAACATACTGAAGGAAAATACTCGACATTACCTTATCAACGTTGAAAAAAAATCTAATGGAAAATACAATTTACGCCTTATTGTTAATCATAACTTGGGTGGTCCTAAAATAGGACTTAACGAAGATGAACAGCCACCGTCTGCACTTGAATGGAGAAACGTCTCTCGCCATCAGCTTCTTGATAAAGAATTTCTTTCTACACTTTTATCTAATTCTATGGAGGCGACTGATCTTGCCGCTTTGGAGGAACTTACCTGGGAATTCGATTTTCATAAAGTCAAAACCAATGCCGAAACCCGTGCCATTGAGTTTGCTAAAAGTGTGACAACATTCTTTTTAGATCGTTTTAAAATTAAACTCATAAAGAATCCACTTTCACTTTTAGAGACATTTCAGACTGCTTTTGGTAAAAATTCGAAAGAGCATTTCTTAAATTTTCAGAATGACATAGAACGACTCCCTGATAATCTATGGGGATTGATGGAATCCCTTGTTATTCAAAAAGGTGAAGAAGTATTGCCTTTTGATATGAAGGTGGCATTACTACATCATTTTAGCAATAAATATTTAATCAGTACTAAAGTTCCTACTGAAGTAGAACTTAATTTGTTAGATGTCGGGATTCAAAAACTTTATACAGTTGCAAATATTTTTCACGACCAAAAGAAAATATCAAATACGAAATTTACGCATACAATTTCGGTTCTTGATCGTATCAAGCAGGATTTCGTCAAAGGACAACAGAGATTTCATCAAGATTTAGTTGAGAAGACGCAAACGAACGTATCAATAAAGCCATTGTATGAGGATTCATGCAAAAAATTGATTACGTTACCGCCGGCAATTCCTTCTTATACGGATATAGCTAAAAGTGTTACTTCCTATAAAATTATTGAGGATTTTGAAAATTGGAATAATTCTGTTTATTCAATACGTGCCCTTTCAAAGCTTGTAGAAACTGAATATAAAAATGAAAATTATAACGGTGTTATTCATGCCGTTAAGGGATTTTACAGAAACTTTAATTTCAATACGCTTGACGAGACTTTTTGGAGTGGACTATCGAAGGAAGATGTTGAGGATGTGCTCGAGTCATTAGGCAAATTCAACATGCATTATTTTAAGAGTTATTTTGATGCTGACATCTCACGCACTCCTGATACGGAATCGGGGTTGATGATGATTGAAAACTTGGCATTAAGCGATAAGCTGATGAGTATGCTTCCCGAATATGATGGTTATAATATGCCCCTTGACCATGTATTTCCTTATGTCTTTAATCGAAGGATGTTTTTTAGAACAGGCTCTGCACGTCTTGATGGACGTCTTCTTGCTGTGCGTAAATATTTTGAAGAGTTTCTTGTAGGAACACGAAACCCCAGTAATAATAAAGATAGGTATGCAAAAAGTTGGTATGGTAATTATTATAACATTATTAAAGATGCAGAGATGCATTCGTTATTCCAAACCCATATGGGTCATCTTCCGCAAAATCGGGGTTTAACAAAGATTTTGGGTGATTTCTATATGAAGCCCCATTTAGATGTTGAAAGAACCAGCAATTACTTCAGATACGGCACAGACAGATCAGACCTCACGCGAGGACAACTAGCGACATTTTTAAATAGCTATCTACCTGAGTTTGATAAAAAATATTCATTAACATTTGGATTACGAAAAGACCGCAAACTAGAGAGAATGCTTAGTGGTGCTATCAGTGATGTTTTACCGAAATCATTTTATACACTACGTGACAATGCATTTATCACTGACAGTTTTTTTGAAGGATCGTTCGTAAAACCATCGACATTTAAGAAAACACCTGATTCTTATACCCCGAAATTTGTTGCAACTGGATTTGCAGCAGACTTTCTTGATCTCTCGCAAGATAATATAAGACTCTTTGGTCTATATAGAGAAGAACTTGAAGAGCGTACAAATATCCATGCTTATGTGAATCTTAATGGAATTGATGCCTCTGTATTTAAGGAAAATCCAAATCTTCATGATGGGATAAAGAGCGCGCACCAATATAATTTTCATCCGGCCGCTATTGATCCTGTGATTAAACCGATATTTGATAAGGTTCTTGGTACCGAACTCATCAATAAAGAATATAGAACAAAAAATGAATTTATTCCTGAGGAACTTCTTACATTGATTCATACATTGGAAGATACCGGTAACAAATTTTATTCCGAAGAAAGCCATCTTCCTGGCATCACTGATGAAGGACGTTCGTTGTACGATTTGAATGTTGTGATGACATACAATACTGATGAATTAAAGAAATATCTGTCGAAACAAGATTTTGAACTTCTTCATTCGCTTAGAGGATCTCCCCCTGTTCAAGTTGCCAATACATTATCGTTCTTTAGAGAGCGTGCACATCTCCTTGAAAAGTCTGATATGCAAACATTTTTTCTCAATTGCTTATTGGATCCACCTTTATTGATGGACGAACTTGTAAGGCCGGGTCAGGGACCTGAGATGATCTCTCAAATCGGAGAATTTATTGGAGTCCAATATAATTTATATTCCAATCAGGGAAATAGACGCATGATGATGTTCTATTTGGAATTGGCAGCGCGTATCAACAATTATGTAGAGATTGTCAAAGAAAAATCCCCGTCTGTCTATGAAGAAGCTAATATCCCATTGATCATTTCTGATGTTGAAAGGATATTAAATACCATCAATCCAAATGCTATTGAACCTGAGTTAAAAGGAACATGGCATGGATGTCATGCAATCACATATGATAAGAAATCAAGTTTAGACTCAGAAGATGAAGTGAAAGAGTTTTTGAATCATGTTTTATTATTTAATCGGCATCCAGCTTCCGGCAGAGATTTAAAACCTGGGTTGAAGCAGGACATCAATCGATTACTTGTGCAATTTGCACCTGATATTTACCGACATTTGAAATCGGCAACCCCACAATTTATTACAGACATACTTCGTGATCTTTATGTATTGCCAAAAGATGTGAGTTTTGTTGCTAATAAAAATAATCCCTTTGTTCTTTACCTTTCAGACGGCAGTGCAACCCTTGATTTGCATCAAGGAGTGTTTATTAAGGCAGGATTTGATGACATGTCATTGCCGGCAGACGTATTAAATAGCGATATTTATCAAAAGCTATTTAGTAATATGGAGTATAGATGCAAGGCAATAAGTCAAAGCACTTTTGAATTTAACGCACAAAATTTTGTAAATCGTATTCTTCGTTCTAGTACAGGAGAGATTTCAATACAACGTAAATTTTCAAATAGCGGCGATACTTGGTATCAATATGTCCCGCAAAAAATGTTAATTTCCGGTCAAAAAAGTGATGATATTGAAGCTGAAGATAAAAAAACCAAAAATTTTTTAGACACCTATTTTCCGTTAAATAAAAAGCAGATTGAAAGTTATTTACCATCACGCGCCCTCATTGAAGGACATACACATTGGTATTCCGGAACATCTCCTAATGAAATGATCATTCTCGATATGAAAGGAAATAAGAAATTTCGCGTGGATATCTATGGATCAGAAACTGTAGGTAAAATTGACGACAGAAAGATGATCAAGTCTATCTATCGTTTGGATAAGCATGGAAAAAATGAATTAGAGTTGGTCAATATTTATAAAGATAAGAAACATTTTGCATGGGTGGATAATATTGAAGATCCTTCACATGTACTTGTTTGGAAAGATCTTAAAACAAGTCAGCCAAAGAAAATTGAATTTCCACGTTTTGGCAAAGATGGTCTATCTTTCGTGATGAAAAATAACCGATTCTATTCAGAGCAATACCCTGATTATTTTATAAATTCAAAACAAAGTAATCCTCTTGTATTTACAAATAAGAATTTCATGCACCTGCAAAATGATAAAGGTGCGGAAAAACTTATATTAGCAGAACAGAAACTGCTGGCTCCGAAAACAACTTCAGTAACAGCATTGCGTCACTTCGAAAGAAATCAAATGACGATTGATCAGCGAGTCCCCTTCTCTGTGTATAGTAAAGGGCAAAATGAAAATAGATTTCATAGCAACGATCGAAGAGCTAATATTTATTTATCGATGATTTTAAGTGCAGACAAGAAATTCAGTGAGTCAATTTCATTATTGCGTAATTCTGCGATGAGTTCAGAGCCTTTTTCGGAAGAAGAATTGATCATTTTTGAGTGGTCAAAAAATCTAGATAAAACTCAAAGAGACAATTCTCCTGAAATGAACGCTTATCAATTGCTCACTCATATCATTCTTAAGAAAAGTGCTATTGATATGAGCTTTAGAGAAACGCTTAAGAAAGCGACAAAAAAAGAAACTCCGCAACCCCAGACATCCGAAGTAAAAATTTCGGCTGAACTCGTCACCCAATATTTTAACACAGCCCATTTACTTGGAAATTTAAGGCTGACGATAGACGAAGAAATTTTTGCTTTGCAAGCAAGTGGTAAAATTACATCGGCAATTCAACAGCATATCGATACTTGTTTAAAAAATGATAAAGATAAGGTTAGGGATATTCTTTTATCTATTGGAAGAGATGAAGGATTAAATACACCACCTTGCACGGTAGCCAAACCCAAAAACATCAATGAAAGTTTGACATCTACGACGTCATGTAAAATCATCGATAGTGCAATGACATTTATCGAACGTCATCCAATTAAAGGTGTAAATTCAAATGATCATAAAAAGAAAGATATCGATGCATTATTTTCCAGTGTGGGTAAAACGGCAGTTGAGAAAAAGGCAGCTGAGTTCTATCGAGATGATTGCAACGCCTATTTAAGCACGAAACACACTGAAACCTATACAATTAAAAATCTTCAGGGATTTATTGCAAAACGGTTGGAATTGCAGAAAGAACATCAATACTGGAAAACTGTTCTTGTTCAGTCTGAACTAGAGATTTTACGTTTTGCTTCGAAAACATCTGCGGATCCACTCACTCATTCCAAAGATATTGCACAAAGAAAAGGAGAGCCTTTAACGACTCCAATGCTTGCCGACTTAATCCATTTGTATATGCATGATAATATCAATGCACAGACATTATCGAATGCCAATTTGAAGCCGGAAGATTATAAAAAAATTGATCAGCTTATAGATGTTTACTTGGATCTGTCTATATCAAATTCACAGAGACAGAAGGTTATTGATAAACAGTTGGATGTTGAGCGTTTGGCGCATTTATCAAAAGATCATCCCGCGTTGAATGATGCATTACATTCATTTGTCGACCAAACAGAGACAAAAAGAAATTTTGATCCTAAGGGCAGACGTTACATGAAGGTATTTGAATACTCGAATGAATACTTCTATAGAAAAACGCAGATCGATGTCTTAAGAAAACTAGGAGTGAAAGTCGATGGACTTACACCTAATGAAATCGATAATTTGCTGATTGAGTTCGTTGTTGGAGCCGGCAAAACATCGACCATTTTAACAACGTCAGGTTACGCACATGCTGATGGCAAACATTTGTCTATGGGAATGATGTCTGAAGCAAACATTGGAAATACATGCTTAGAAGTCGAAAAAATCATGGGTAAATCATTTTCTCAAAAATTACGTCGACTGATGTTTACTAGAAATTCACAAATGGGAATTGAAAATCTTAACCAAATTTTAGCTTTTCTCAATGAAATTATTGAAAACAAGCAATTTCTTATGGTCACGGATAAAAGCTCAAAATCGATGCATCTCAAGTACATTACATTGATAAATGAAGCGTTCACGACTCAAGATCCTGCTGCCATTGCAAAAGCCGATATTTTCGGAAAAATTTATAAAATTTTTAAAGAAGATGCACGCCTTAAAGCAGATGAAGCCGATTTGTTGTATAATATACGTATGGAACTCAATTATCCTTCCGGTGAAGAAAAAGTTGTGCCGCAAGATTATCTTGAAGTCATCACAAAAATTTATCAGATACTTGTTAGCCCTGAAATTACTAGTATTGCTAATTTTGAGTTTCTTTCTCAACCCTCGAAAGGTTCTTTTAATACACCTGAGACCTATAAGAAAGTTAAAAAAGTTTTAGCCGGAAAAATCATTGGATTATTGCATCCCTCGACAAAACACGATGATGATAATCAGGCATTTAAAACTCTGCAAACATTCTATAAAAAATGCACGGATACTGAAAAAGCATTATTAAATGATTATATCCAGGATTTAGATAAGGACAGCAAGAGTGAACAGTGGCTTACAACAGTTGATAAGGATGTTCGAGAGCTCATTGGATTGATCCGTGGAGAACTGAACGTTCTTCTTCCATTAACACTCTCTAAGAACTATGGAGAACGCTATGGATTCCATACTCCGGAGAGCTTAATAGCAGATCCATTTGGGGCGAGTAATAACCCAACAAAAGGCTCGAAATTTAGTAATCCATTTGTAAGAATCAATTACACAATTCAAGCCCACTACAATCAAGAGATTCATAAAAATGTTATAGAGCAACTTATTTTTGATCTTCAAGCCAAATCTTTAGCTGAGCTTCGTGAACATATCCAAGAAGTTAAAAATCTTAAGCCAGGTGAATTGTATGTCACGAAGGCACAGCTGGAATTTGAGCGATATATTAAAGGAACAAAGATTAATTTGTTCGATAATAATGTTGTTGAACAAGTGATCAAACACGTTAGAAAAGACGATGATATCAAGTTCCATTTACTCAAAAAATATGTCTTACCCGGAATTAAAACATACAGTGAAAACTTAAAAGCCTCGGCTCCAAATCTAGCCGGCATCGTAGATGACTCCGATGGATTTACAGGAACTTTATGGAACAGCGCTACAATGCATGAAAAATTTGTTGCTGATTTTGATAAGGGTGCCAAAGGCAAACTCATTTCATTAGTTTTAGAGCAAGTCAAAGGTGCAAATGGACAGTCGGACAAGATTCATACATTTTCTTCTTCCGATCCCTATAATATATTTAAGACAATGATCCTTGATAATAAGAAACTAAGTCATATTCAGGTTTTCTTAGATGCTGGTGGTGTATTAAAGAAATTAGATATGGAAACTATTGCTAAGCAATGGTTGGACAAATTGACTAAAGAAAATTCGAAGCTCAGATCTGTCGTTTTTATGAATTTAGCAGGAGAAGAAAAAGTTTGGGAAAGAGGACGTGATGCCCCTATACCTCTTGCTCAAACGACATGTTCACCTGAAGAACGAGCGACCATTTACGACCAGAAAAGCATCGTTGGTGTGAATATCCCGCAAGGCGTTAATGCTGTGGCATTGATGACAGTAAATAAAGAGATGATTATGCGCGGGAAAATTCAAACTGTCGGTAGAATGCGTGGAATTGGAGCTGGGCAGCTCACGGAATTTGCTATTCTAGATACTGATATCGATCACATAAGAGAACATCAAAATCTCGATAAGAAAGCCAAATTGAAGATAGAAGATATTTTACGATATCTTATGTTGAATGAAGTCAGTAGACAAATTGATGATGTGCAAATGGCTACACCACACAAGTTGAAGAACGTATTACAAGAATGGTTTATCGCTAAAATTACGAAGGCACCAAGCATTGAAAAAGTACTTGAAACATTTTCTCATCCTGAGATCATCAAGAAACTATTCTATGATTCAACAGAGATTTCACCTTTTAGTGCTTATGGAAGAAATACTAAACCTATGGATACGCGCTTATACTATGAAGCTGAGATCAATCGTATTTTGGACAAAGATATACAAGAAATGATCATCAACGATGAATTTTTGAGTGAAGGCAAAGGGTTGGAATTGGTCACAATGTTGCGTAAGAAAATGCAAGGGGTGATTAAATATGAAGATTTGCCGGCTACGATTCTAAGTACTGATCAGATCCAAGACGCAGAAGAAGAACAAGAAATTGAAGTCGAGCAGGAAGTCGAGCAAGAGGTTGAACAAGAAAATGAGCAAGAGCGCGTCGAAGAGAACGGCGTCAAATTAATACCCAAGACCAGAATTGTATGGGACATACATCCGAAAAATGTTATGTCGTCCACTCACTATAAATATTTGCAAAAAGGTTATCTAAATAAAGCAAACGATTTAATGAAAGATTATAACGATTTAATAAAACTTGATAAATTGTTCGATCCAAAGCTCCTAGTCAGCGCAAATTTTCTTAATCGAGATTTCTATAATCGTGCATTTGATGGAGACTTTACTCCATTTAATAAAATCCATAAACCTCTTCAGACTATCATGATTATCCAAAATGGAAAATCAAACTACTTTTTTCAAAAAGATAAACCAAACTACGAGTTGGTGATGGTAGAACCATATGATGCAGCGGCATTTAAGCAGACGTTGCAAGAAAGGGATGTAAACTTTCCACCATTAGCAAGAGATCCCGATCTTTATCCTGTCGATTATTGGAATAAACGCAACTTTGGACCTTTTACTTACTTTGAAAATGAAGACCGTGAATTTGAAAGATACTTTGGCAAACACGATATCTATGGTGATGGTAGGGTAATTAAATGGAGAAAAACTCAAGATTTGACAACGAATGCGCATAGCAAACCACCTATGCCAGCGAATGCGGGTTCTGATCTTAAGATTTGGATTGGAGACACACATTTCAAAAGCTTATATGAAGGTGAAGGTGTCATTGCAAAAGCTGATATAGAAAACAATCCGGAAGTATTGAACCTTCTTGTTCAGGCAAAATTTTTAGATGGACAAGTTGATTATACCGAAAACGAGCAGAAAATATTAAAAACATGGTTAAGAGGGTATTTGAACTCACAAAGACAAGTATCTCTTGATGAAATTGAAAACGCTTTCCGCAAAATTATCATTTCCTTCAAAGAAGATGCTAAGAAAAATTATTCCAAGAGTGTATTGAAATCGCTCTTTAACCAGCTTAAAGAAGAGGGATTTTAATATGGAAATACATGATGAAATTTATCAATATAGAAAAATAGTCAATATGATGTTGGGAGATGTCAAAAGTTTATCTCGTTATACTGCAATACAAACAGGAAAGCTAATTCTAGATTGTGAGCGCAGCATAAAAAAAGATGGATTAAATGCATTTTTAGGTAGGACTTACCTTTGCGCAAAAGATATTCTACTCCCCGCTCAGCCCGTCGATAATGAGGATCCTGCCGATCAATTTTTACAAGAAAAACAACATGCCCTTAATCTTATAAAAATCAGTGATATCGACTTAAAGAATATTATCCACCATATTTCAACTAAGGAAATATACCAGTCGATTCCCAAAGTGAATCCTATCGAATTAGGATACAATGATGCCGTAGAATACCAAACCAAACTTGGTGATGATGTCATTGCAGCCGGTATAGGAATAACATCGTTTTCAATATTAACAAGTTCATTGATGGGAATCATCAGCTGCATAGCAGACTCAACAGAAGAAGTTGAAGTCGCAACAGATATGTGTTACAGTAGTGCCGGAGAATGGTTTTCAACTCCGGCAGCACAATTGCTCTCTTATTCTTTGATTGGTGCGTTATTAACAGGACTTTATGTGCATCGACAAGGATGGCTTGGAAAATGTTTACATGATCCATTTAAGCAATCTCGTTCAGAAAAAATTCTAAAAGTCTATGCCGGTATTGCTAACGAATTATATATGCAGACAGCTGAAGCGCGTATTAAAAATGATAGTGCTAAAATTGCAGAATTAAAAGCACTGGCAAATAATATCCGTGAAAATATGCCATTAATCAAAAACGAACTCATCAATGTCGTACAAATAGAGTCATCAGAAGCTACGCGCGCTATGGAAGTTCTGGAGTGGGCGTGTGATATGACAACGGATGGAATTTCCATAGACACAAATTATGCAACGCACGGACCTCTTACAAAAGTGCCACTAGATAAAACAGAAATGATTAAGAAAATGTTATGGATGATGTTGCTGAATTATCAGACCATAGGATTTACAGTCTTTTTTCTTGGGAGGAAATTATGGATATAATCAAGTTTGCTTTATGGACCCCAATATCTTTCTTAGCGTTAAGTGGTGGGATAATGGCAGGGCATAAATTATATAATTTTTGCTATAAAGTGAATGATGTGAAATATCCGTTTGTTGTCGGTAAACCTTTGGAGAATTTAAATCATTTAGCTAAGACTACACTTATAGACATGCCATTCAAGGAATTTAGAGAGCAATCCGCCTATGTACATAAGGCGATGCTGGGCTGTAGGACTGCGAAAGAATTTAATACTATAAAATCAAACTGTGTGAACATCGCTGCTATTGTTACTGCGATTGCGGCATCAGTCGGTTACGGTTTATCTATGATTAATGAATGTGCACAAAAAGGGCAGACATATAGCTATTGTATCCGTGAATTCAATGAATTTTTAGCGCAAGGACAACTTGCAGTGTATTTGGCACTCACTGGAATATCAGTACATTGGGTAGCAAAAAATTATTTTTTTAACTTCATCGATACGATACTGACGACGGATTCCAATGAATATGCGAGATACAATTTATTTGATAAAGAATTCAAATTGATGACAAA
>Ga0206832_10189_pt1 | contig 14885 bp, 10 predicted proteins | sample Alteio_BWOrgCont_74_FD_152896 | JGI IMG/M metagenome (GOLD analysis project Ga0206832, IMG submission 152896) | Enriched cells from forest soil in Barre Woods Harvard Forest LTER site, Petersham, Massachusetts, United States -... | ecosystem: Environmental > Terrestrial > Soil > Temperate forest >... | reverse complement strand
AACCGGTCCGCCAAATGTTTTGATTAGGCCGAAGCTTGCACCCGCATCAGCTGAAACATATATAGCTCCGCTTTTTGTATCAAGTGTGTTATTGTAGATGGTTGTGGTTTGATAAATGTCGTGGCGGTTGGATGTGCATGCGTAAATATTGCCGTTTGTTGACTGAACAATACGGTAAACAGAGTTGGCCGTAAGGTCGGGAATAAATTTCCAACTGCTTCCTTTATCAGCACTCATTACTCCGTTAATATCGCTGAATGCGGACAACATATGCAATGAATCAGTCCACATTACCTGCCAGCAACTTGTGTTTTCAAGCCCTATGCCATGGTAGTTTTTGCCTTTAGGAGTAGCGGCGTTTTCGGCGTTTTGGTCGCTGGTGTTAAGGTATTGTTGTTTCCAGTTAGCGCCGGCATCGGTGGTAATATGGGAGCAGGAATAATCGCCAAACATAACAATGCGCGAATCGTTTTTGCACACTTCAAAACCAAATGGTGCTTCCGGGAAACTCCATTGATGGTCACCACTTTGCCCGGCCCAACCGGTGTAAATGTTTTGGTTATTTGCAGTCAAAAAAACTTCGTGCCATGTATCGCTTAAACTATCTGTCCGCATAACAATCGGATTTCCTGCACTACTTCCGCCAGCCAGGTACATCGTATTTACATCATTATTGGCCATGCCTACAAAAACCGGGTAATCGCTGTTAAGGGTAATACCGCTCATCTTCGATGTCCATGTTCCGCTGGTGTCATCCATAGTATAAACCCCGGCCATTTCGCCGTAATAGTTATCGCCGTATGTAAAACCTGCATAAACACTGGTTGATGTTAAACAAGCAAAGCGCACTTTACCGTTTATGCGTGCGCCGGCAAAGGACAATATAGATTCACCGGAAAGAATACCGGCCGATGACAAAGTGCCAAAAGTGCTACCTCCGTTGGTTGAGTAAAGGACGCCATCGTTAGTACCCAGGTAAATATTATTGCCATCAAAAAATACCCCGGCAATATGGTTGCCAGCGCCATTGCTAAGACAAGTATGAATTTGGTGAAAGGTATTTCCACCATCCTGAGAAAAATAAATGGTGCCGTAATCGGCAATCATTACGTGTTCAGGATTATTGTAATCAGCAATCAATCGTAAAATGCCACCGTTAGGTGAGGTCGGGTAAGGGTTACCGGCTAACACACTCCAGCTTTGGCCGCCATCAGCGCTTTTTAATGGCATTATTTCATCATTCCCGTTGGGGGATAGATAGCTAACCGAGTAACGAATGTTACTATCAGAAAATGAAACATATGACTCATGGCCACCTTGTATCTGGTTAAAGTTTTGACAGGCCCAATGCTGACCCTGATCGGAACTATGAAACAAGTTGCTCATATCGCAACCTATATACATTTCGTTATGATTGAAAGGATTGATAGAGGGTGAAAATAAAGCCCCGCCGCCGCCGATACCCCGTGAGTTAAAGACGCTTGGAGCCTGGGCACTTACATGCGCCTGAATAAACATGGCGCAAGCCGTAGTTAAGCAAAAAATAAACGTAGCCGTTTTCATAAGTCGAATTTTATGTAAGTTAATATTTTCGTCGGCTACGGGATTTTATTTGCAGAAAAATCTTACCTGTTGAAGTGTTGTAAATTATTGCATTGTAACACTTTCGAGTTTCGCGGTATAAGCGTCTTTTACGCTCACTACAATATTCAAATACCCCCACACCCATTTGTTATCGGCATCGGTTTGTAAATCGCTTATCCACCAGCGTAGAGCTTGTGTTTTTACCGGATAATCGGTACGAAGATGAAAGGGGAAAGTTTTGCCGTTGTTTAGCCCTAGTTGAACAACGGTGTCGGTAAAATCAAAACGTTTTGAGTCGGCTGGCACAGTTTTCATCAGTTTAATTCCACGTGGCTGGAATTTGCCGGAAGCGAGGTGGCTCAATTTCAAATAGCTTTTTGTCTCGCTCGTTTTAAAAATAAATGGCACAGCAATGGTACCTACGCGCGGCGAGCGGCTCCATAAAATAAACCGGTTGCTACTCTCCTTAAAAAAACCGAGCATCCATGTTTTATTAAAGTTATTACCGGCCGTTTCATCTTTGGTTAACTTTAGCCACCATAGCCATTCGTAAGGGTGAATTTCGGGATGGCATGAATGGTTGCAATCAAGCACAAACACGCCGTACATACCAACCGTTGGTTTCATATCGCAAAAATTGGGGTGCTTGTCCAAATTATTTCCGTGAATGCAGGGATAGAATAAAGCGTTGACCGAATCGCGGACTTTTTTAGGTGGTGTGAGTTCGCAATGCAAATCATAAATCTCGGCTGTTTGCAAAGTGGGGGGTACAAAGGGAGGTTTGGTTATATCAGCGCGGCGCGCCCTTTTGAATTGCCCGCGTTTTATTTGTTCCATTCTGCCGCGATAAACAAAGTTCATGTATTGATCGAGGTGTGGAACCAGGGTAAAATTTATGTCGTGTTCTGTAAGTTGGTCTTTTTCACCCGGCATTGACAGGCCATTTTTTTCGTTAGTGCCCACAAACTTATATCGTTGCCGGTCTACCGCTTGCCAATAAAAACCTATCATGCGGATAAACCAACCGAAGCCGCCCCCCTGGTGGGTTGTCCACGGAGTCGGTACTTTTTTATCGCGCTCATCCACGTTTACCAAATCAACTATTTTCTCATTCAGCATATCGTTGGCCGAAATGCTATCGTTGGGAATGCGAAGCTCTAAAAAGGAAGGGGGTACCGCCGAAACTATTTTTGCCTGAAGAGAATCGGAGGCAGCGTTTCCGCGGTTTATTACAGCCAGGAGAAAAAGAAGAATACTAACCGAATGCTTCATTAAAAAATTCAATGTTTTCGAAAGACAAAAAAGAAAATACTAAAATGAGTTTATTGACCCGGATGATAAATGCGTTCCGCATGTTTATATGCCCAGTCTTTGCTCAAACTTTCTTCTTTGGTTTGATGGTTCACGTACATCTGCATTTGGTCGGTATAATGTTTTGAATCGGGATGGGTGCTGGTACCGTAAGGAGAAACGGTGCGAAAATGAGGGCCATCTTTACTAAAGTTAGCCAACAAAATAAACGACTCGCCCATCCACGCCCTTACCCGCCCCTTGCCATATGGCTTGCCGTACTTGGCGTTCCACATATCTGGCCCTCCATCGGTAGGTAAATCAACATTGCCTCTTTGGTGCCGTTGAAATTCGCCAAGCGGGACATTAAGTGAACCAAAGTCGGCAAGCATTTCGGCCTTTACAATTTTAATTGCGTCTACAAAAAATTCGAATTTGGCTTTTTTATCAGTTGCAAATTGTTTTTCCTGCTCGCCATTGGTATGGTCGTATACATAATAAAACACCTTGTATACAAATGCGGCGTTCATATTATTCATGTCCCCGCTTTTATCCCAGGCCTTAATAATTTTGATGGCATCTGCAATGTCGGGGTGCTCCTCTTCTTTTAACTCAACCACATCAAATGCCTGAAATTTTTTAAAGAATTGCGGCTGCGCAGGATAATGGCTATCGTATTTTATTTTCAAAAAATCATCCCAGCTTACTTTTGGATATTTTGAAATATTTTCAAGAAAGCGAAGGCCGCGGTTGGTCATTGTTGTATCGTGTCCCTGCGTACAGTTGATTGAAGCGCATTTTACGTTATCGGCACTGCAAGTGGCCTGAAAACAAGTATTGTTTGCATTAAATACATAACCGCAATCGGGGTTAAGTATCTGTGGGATATCAGTTTCAGGAAAAAACTCAGTCCATAAAGTTTTTGAAGTATTGCCCGGCACCGTACCTCTCCAATCATAACCATCCGCTCGTTTAGGGAATGCACCGTTGCTTATAAAGAATATGGTATCGTTTTTATCTGCATAGGTAATATTCTGGTTCACTATGCCCTGCATGTCCAGGGCATGTCGGAACTCGGTAAAATTCCTGGCCTTATCCATGCGGTACCATTGCTCAGGTGCTTTTATAGTCATATTTGATGCGAGGCGAATAGAGAACATGCCTTTTTTATTTACCACAGTTGCGCCGTATTTACTCCACCAAATTTTTTTGCCAACGGTTAATATGAATTTGTGTTTGTCGGGATGTTTGGCAAGGTTAACGGCGAGTTTGGCTCTCCCGATTTCAAGAGGATATGAAACACCATCCATTAAATAATGGTTCTTCTTATTAGGATCGGGTTGCAACTGAAAAATATCGATGGCATCGAAACCATTGGTGGTGTGGGCCCAGCCAAGGTTTTCATTCACCCCATGAAAAATAGTGATGCCACCGGCGAAAGTAGAACCATACATATTCCATCCTTCTTCGCTGTGTAAATGACATTCGTACCATGAAAGCGGGCCTTCGAGTGGTTGATGGGAATTTACGTCGAGGTAAACATGCCCATCGGCAGTAATTTTAGAGTTCATCGCCATTGCGTTTGAACCCCGTCCCTTTTCGACAAATGAAACCTGCGGAACTGTGCCGTTTACCATTTGGCCCAACGCGCCATCAACTCCGGTCATAAGTGCCATGGCCAGCATATATCCTCCAATAAAATCTTTAGGGCCCACCGGTTCGGCTTTCTTTACAAGTACTTCATTAGGATGCATCTTAGCATACTTGTTGCCAGCATCGGCTGCAGCCTGAAGCAGCTTTTTAAATTCGGGAGAAACATCTTTATCGTAATGCTCATCAATCGTTTTCTGAATTCTCAGAAGTTGTACCGCATAGTCAATTTTAGCGCCCTCCATACCTAAATGACGCCCCAACATTCCTTTTGCCAGCATCAAACCCCATTGCACAGTTGTAAAATCATCTTCACACTCGGCCCATACTAACCCGTAAACGCAATCCGCATCAGTTTTACCGAAAATGTGTGGCACACCAAAACTATCGCGCACAATTTCAACGTTATATTTTGTGTCTGTTTGAGCAAAACCGCACATGGAAATTGCGAATAGCGCAGCAGCGATAAGAAGTCTTTTCATTAGTTAAAAGGATTATTTTAATTGGAATATGCGAATCTAACAAAAACGGAATGAGTAATAGTGTGCCAAAAGCTATAGTTATAAAACATTATTTTCGTTCTAATCGGAGCGCAATTTTTTGATCCGGAATTTTATGAATAACAGCCAACACCTACTAAGAACAGTTAACGTAACCCGATACGTTACGCCGTTGCGCGAAGGAGGCTCGATGCCAGCCATTGCCGAGGCCGATGACGGTTTTTTGTATGTGCTTAAGTTTAGGGGAGCTGGACAGGGCACAAAAGCTTTAATAGCTGAATTAATAGGTGGTGAAATTGCCCGTGCTTTAGGTTTGCATGTGCCCGAAATTGTTTTTGCCACATTGGATGAGGCCTTTGGCCGAACCGAAGGTGATGAGGAGATACAGGATTTATTGAAAGCCAGCGTGGGCCTTAACCTGGGGCTTCACTATTTATCGGGCTCGCTTACTTATGACCCGGCTGTGACCAAACTGGGTGAAAAATTAGCCTCACAAATTGTATGGCTTGATAGTTTATTGCTTAATGTTGACAGAACCGCGCGCAACACCAATATGCTTTGGTGGAATAAGGAACTGTGGTTAATTGACCATGGTGCAGCATTATACTTTCATCACAGTTGGCAAAATTGGGAGGGAAAGGCGACTCAACCTTTCGCAAAAATAAAAGACCATGTTTTGCTTCCGCAAGCCAGTAAATTACAGGTAGTTGATGCCGAATACCGTGCAATATTAACCAAAGAACGCATTGACACTATTGTATCTTTAATACCCGATGTGTGGTTAGGTGGTAATTCGCCATTCGCTACTGCCGATGAGCATAGACAAGCTTATGCCCGTTTTTTAGAAAGCAGGGTAGCTTATTCAGAAACCTTTGTAAAAGACGCAGAACGTGCAAGAGAAACACTTGTTTGAGTATGCGGTAATACGCATTGTGCCCCGCGTTGAGCGCGAGGAATTTCTCAATGTGGGCGTGGTGGTGTATTGCGCCGAGGAGAAGTTTCTGCAAACCAGGTTTGAACTGAATAAAGAGCGGATTACAGCCTTTTCAAACCATGTAAACATAGCCCAGGTTGAAGCATACTTATGCGCTTTCAGGCAAATTTGTTTGGGTGATTTTAATGCAGGCCCTATTGCCAGGCTACCCATTGCTGAACGTTTTAGATGGCTAACTGCTGCACGTAGTACGGTGCTTCAAACCTCGGTAGTTCATCCCGGATTATGTACCGATGCCAGCGAAATGCTGGAAAAGCTTTATGCACGCCTGGTGCAGGGCTAAACTATCTTTAGGATATATGGTTGTATTTTGAGTAGCCAACGAGTGTTATTGTGCGGGGTAACGAAAATCAGTGTATTGGCCGATTTTACCTTGCAACTTTGCATTCAGTGCTTTCAATAAAACTGAAAGCTGCACCTATGGATAAAAGGCCCCCTTTAGCCAAGAAATATTTTTTAGAGCAGCACAAATTATGTTGCAGGTATTTGCGCGCTTATGTATTAAGGAGGAGCGCTGAAAACCTACACCAATTGCGGGTTTCAATTAAAAAAATAAGGGCCTTGCTAAAAATGCTGAATAAGTTGGAACCCGATTTTGAGTACCGAAAGAATTTTTCTCCTTATAGAAATATTTTCAGGAAGGCAGGAGCCATCAGGGAAGAGTCATTACACGTTGAGAAACTGAACGAAGATGAAAGGCATAAACCCAAACCCTCAGTTCAGAAAAATATCGACAAGCTAAAAGGGGGACTGGTAAAATCCATTCCGGCAAGTTTAAGGGGTATTTCAAAAGTACAGAATACCATTGCTAACTGTTTTGGTAAAGTAGACCGGAAAGAAATATTACCCTATTGCGCCAGGCTATTTAGGCACCTTGGAAGCAATTGGAAAAAGATGAAGACGGAGGAAGACCTTCATGCTTTCAGAAAGCGGCTGAAACACTTTATTTACTGCTCGCAATTATTAACTGAAGCAGAAATGGGCGAGTTGGTATCTGAAAAAAAATACCGTAAGCTGGATGAGTTGCAGGACATAATTGGCAAATGGCACGATAATGTTTTGCTTCTAAATAAAGTTTCGAAAGAAAATTTAGAAGTGGATAGCGATTTCCTGTTTGCCTTAAAGCATCAAACGCACCAGTTGCTTATGAAAGCGCACAAAAAGGGGAACAAGCTATAAAATGGGTGTATACAAACAGGAATAATTGAAGAATTTCAACAAAACGTTAAAATTGTACTGAATTTCAAAGGTGGCAATTCGTTTGCATTAACTTCCCGATACTTAATATATAGCGCTTGTTATACAAATCCATCAAAATTAGCCTTCTCTTTTTATTAGGTGCGGTGTTTATTGCCAGCAACGCTCAAGCGCTTAAAACTTCTGCGATTCGAAAAACAGGCAGCACAAATCTTGCGAAGCTATTGACTGCAAAAGAATGGAACGAGTTGTTTCCGAACCGATATGGTTTGGACAAAAAAGATGCCGCAGGGAAAGTGAAGGACTTCTATTCATTCGAGGCGTTTGTTGAAGCAGCAAAGGCTTTTCCGAAATTTTTAGGCGAAGGAGATGAGGCAACACAGAAAAGAGAGTTGTCGGCGTTTCTGGCCAATATAGCCCAGGAGACCACCGGTGGGTGGAATGAAGCACCGGGTGGATATTTTAAATGGGGGCTGGTATATTTGGAAGAACAGGGGCATCCGGCGCCGGCTTATGTAAAGGCGGGAGATGACCGCTACCCGCCGGTTAAAGGTAAAAAATATTACGGCCGTGGGCCAAAGCAGCTGAGTTGGAATTATAACTATGCCCAGTTTAGCGAGGCGTGGTACGGCAGTATGGATACGTTGCTACAACACCCGGAGTACCTTTCGAAATATCCGGTAGTTTCTTTTGCCTCAGCCATTTGGTTTTGGATGACCGCGCAGGATAATAAGCCATCGTGCCATGATGTAATGGCAGATAAATGGAAACCAAGTGCTGATGACATAAAAAAGGGCAGGCTGCCGGGTTTTGGCACCACGCTGAATATCATTAATGGCGGTGTTGAGTGTGGCAAACCTATTGTAACTCCGAAAACAAAATACCGGTACGAGTATTACAAATACTTCTGCAAATACTTTAAGGTCAACCCGGGCGATAATATTGAGTGTGCCGACCAAAGGCCTTTTGACAAATAGTCGGAGTTTGCTTAATCGGCCATCTGAATATCGGGTGGAAGTAGTTTATACAACACCGGAGTAACCAATCTTGCCAAAAGCGTAGACGAAATCAAGCCACCAATAAGCACCCATGCCAAGGGCGAATAAAGAGGGTTCCATTCTAAAGCCAGAGGCAGCAGGCCGCCAATGGCGGTGAGCGATGTTAAAACTATGGGTACAAAACGGATTTCGCCGGCTTCACGGATGGCGGTTTCTATGTCCTTGCCTTGTTTGCGCAGTTGGTTGGTAAAGTCCACAAGCAGGATGGTGTTCTTTACCTCAATCCCTACAAGCGCTATAAGCCCAATTACGGCCACAAACGACAATGGATAGCCAACCGTCATCAAGGCCCCGATTGCGCCTATAATGCCCAGCGGAACGACGGACAACACGATTAAAGTGCTCTTAAAGCTCTTAAACTCCAATATAAGCACCCCGATAAAGCCAAAAACTGTAATCAGGATAATGGTTCCGAGGCCGCCAAAGCTGTCGTTTTTGCTCTCCACCTCGCCTGCCACCACGTAGCTATAGCCTTCATTAAACTTCAGCTTCTCCAGTTTCTTTACAATAGCATCGTTAACATTACCTGTTAAAAAGCCCGATTTAGTAAAGCTGGTTATTACCACGTACCTGTTTTTATCAAAGTGTTTGATGCTGTTAGGCGAGGTTTCGAAATTAACATCGGCAATTTCATTCAGCGGAATTGCTGTGCCCATTACGTTATTTACATACAAACGCTTAAACACGTCAAAGCTTTGCACCTTGTCGGTTTTGGGGAGAGTAACATGAATATCCTCATCGTTGTTCTTATCATTTTGAAAAGTTCCAACGTTTAAGCCAGCTACTGCTAACCTAATGGCCCGGTTTGCATCAACAATCGAAACGCCTAACATGCCTGCCTTTTCCTTATTGATGCGAACACGTAAATTGGTTGATTGTGTAGATAGGGGGTTATTGATGTAAATAGTGCCGGGAGTAGATTTAAAAACATCCTCTACCTGGTACGACAGGGCCCTAAGCGAATCAAGGTTCTCACCAAAAATCCTGATAGCTATTGGCGCCTCTACCGGTGGCCCTTGCTCAAAATCTTTTACTTCTATTTTTGCGTTAGGGAAAGATTTGAAGGTATTGCGCAGTTCATCAATAAACTTTTGTTTCTCGGTAGGTTCGGTTGAAGGCTGTAGTTGAACAAATATTTGCGCAAAGTTTTCGGTTTCGTTTTGCTGAATGACGTTATAATAAATACGTGGGTTGCCTTTGCCTACGTTGGTGGCGTATGTTTTAATAAGCTTGTGCTTGTTTAATTCACCTTCAACATATTTGGTAATCCTGTTTGTTTCGTACAAGTTGGTTCCATCCGGGGTTTCGATGTTGACCATAAACATTGGTTTCTCGCTTTTGGGGAACAGGCTAAAACCAATTACGGGAATTAAACTTAAAGACCCTGCAAATAAACTTACCGCAACCAATAAAGTGATTACCGGATGCTTCAATGCCCTGTCAAGAAAAACAGCATAGGTCAGGTGAATGCCCTTTTTAAGGCCTCTTAAAAATATATTGCCCTCAGGATTGCTGTGGTTGGCTAAAATGATGCTGGATAAAAACGGAACGATGGTTAACGAAACAAACAATGATGCCAGGATAGTAAATATAACCGCCATAGGTAGTGAACGAATAAAATCGCCGGAGGCCTCAGGCAAAAATACAAGCGGTAAAAAAGCGAATATCAAAATGGCAGTGCAGCCAAGTACTGCAAGGCCTATTTGTTTTGTTGCCACAATGGCGGCTTCGCGTTTATTCATACCGTTACGCATAAAGCGTTCTATATTCTCCACCACTACAATGCTGTCATCCACTAACAACCCAAGTGCCACAATAAAACCTACAATGCTTAACTGGTTAAGGTTATACCCAAAAAAGTTGAGCAGGCTTACACCAATAGCCAACGACAAAGGAATTGAAATCATAACCACCGTCGATGCCCTAAAGCCCAGGGGCAATAATGTAATAAGCACCAGCAAAATGGCAATCGCAAAATCGCGAACAAAGTGATCAAGCCTTTTTTCTACGCCTTCGTGCTGGTCGAACACTTTTACAAAGGCCATGCTTTTAGGCAGCTCACTTTTAAATTTAGCCGCTACAGGCGCAACTGTCCTATCAACAGATATTATGTTCTCTTTTTCTTTTAACGACGCCGTTACAAATATTGCCCGGTGCCCGTTCGCCCTAACCAGGTCGGTCTCCTCGGCATAATCTTCAGTAACATTGGCAACATCCCGCAGGTAAACAATTTGGGTGCCCGAGGTTGAGACAATGGTATTTCTAATTTGCTCAACATCTGTGTACTTACCGGTAGTCTTTACATTAAACTTTTTGCTATTGATATTAATCGAGCCTGCCGGTATGTTCACATTCTCGCTTTGCAGCGCACCTAAGATCTGGTTTAAAGGAATTTTGTATTGAGCTATCTTTTCAATATTCAACTGCACATTAGCCTGCAAGTCAGGATATCCCCAGGCTTTTACATTTTTGAGCGATTTGTTCTTCTCCAGTAGCTTCTTAAACTTATCCGCTTGTTCTCTAAGTTGTCCGTAAGAGGCATTCTCGCTGATAATAGCATACTGGTAAATGTTTACATCGCTGCTCGAAGCCTTTTGGACATTAAGGCTATAAATGTCCTGCGGCAGGTCTTTGCGAATGGCGTTAACTTCTCTTACCAGCTCCTGATATTTGCTGTCAATATCACTTCCGTATTTATAATATACGCCAATAACTGCGACCCCATCATCAATTACCGAATTCACTTTTTTAATGTCATCCAGTTCATTCACCCTTTTCTCAATCGGGTCGACAACCAGGTTCTCCATGTCCTTAGGGCTGGTGCCGGGATAAACCGCTATTAAAAAATATTGCGGGGCATTAAAAACCGGGTCTTCGCTACGTGGCATGTTTAACATTGCAGAAATGCCCAGTGCAAAAAGCGCAATAAAAATTACCAGGGTAAACTGGTAGTTCTTTACAGAAAATTCAGTGATTCTCATTTTTAGAATTTTATGATGAGTGAGAAATCAATAGATTAATCAACAATCTTAACGCCTACACCATCGGTTAAATAGGCAGAGCCATCTGTAACCACTTTAGTTCCCTTTTCCAAGCCCGATGCAAGCATTACCTTCCCGTCTTTGATAAAAGCTATCCTTACCGGCTGCTTATGCGCTTTGTTATCTGTTGCTGTATACACAAATGCTTCGCTGCCGTTACCCTCAATAACCGCATCAACCGGAATGGTTACGTAAGAAGCATCGCTGTTAGGGTTGATTTCTGCTTTCGCAAAAAGACCGGTTGCCAATGCCTTGCTGCAACCGGTCAGCTTTATCTCAACCTGGTATAAACCGCTCATGGCATCGGGTGCCTGCGCCAGTTGGGAAACCATCCCCGAGAAGTTCTCGCCGGGATAAGCATCAATTTTTATAATAGCGGTATTTCCTAATTTCAATCTCGCCCAATCTCTATCGGCTATACCTACTTTTACCAACCAATCGTTAGTACCTGCGGAGTTCATAAAAAACACCGGCATACCTGGTGCCGCTATTTCGCCCTCATTCATAATCTTCTTTACAATCTTTCCGTTAGTGGTGGCGCGTATTTCAGCATAGCTTTGGTTAAACTTGGCCATTTCATATTGCTGCTTTGCAACATTCAAACCAGTTGTAACATTTTGAAATTGCTCTAAAGAAGCAACGGTATCTTTATAGAGATTTTTAGTGCGGTCGTAGTCGCGTTGTCCTTTTTCCAAACCTTCTTTGGCCTGTTCAACCATGGCGTTTATTTCAGTCAGGTTTATAGTAGCCAGTAGCTGGCCTTTATTGACAGCTTGCCCTTCCTCAACATAAATGCGTTCAATAACGCCACCTGTTTTGAACGAAAGGCGCGCCTCTGTTGCTGACGAAATAAAGCCGGGAGCCACAACCGGCTCGCTCACTGTTTCGCTTTGCGCTGCAAAAAGTTTTACAGGTATTTCGGTTACATCGGCAACCGAACTCGTTTCTTTTGCCTTTTGTTTGCAGGCAACTATAAAAACAGTAAGAGCCAAAGCGCTTATAACTGTTACAAAGATTGTTCTGATATTCATAACAAATAGTTTTATTGTTGGTTAATATTGAAGCTTGCGTTAGCCCGTTCAAGTTCTGTGTATTTTATCCAGGCATCGAAATAGGTAATTGACTTTTGAAGGCTGGCCAGGGTACTTTCATTTCTTGCATCCAGGTATTCGATATACAAAGCCTGGCCCTCGCGGTACTTTTTATCCATTAAACCATAGTACTGTAGTGCAGCGTTTTCCTGTTCAGTAGCGCTCGAAAAATTTTGTTTGGCTGATACATATGAGTTGGCGGCGGTTGAGGCGGCCAATTGCAATTGGCTTTTTGCAAATTTTGTTTGTGCATCCAGGGCATCAATTTCGAGTTTGGCTTGCTTTACTTTGTATACATCGGTTAAGCCACTGAACAAACTCCAGTCAAACGAAACGCCCAGCAGGTAATACCGGCTGGCAGAGTTGAATTTAAAATCGGAGGCCTGCGAGCCCAAGTCAATTGAAGCGCCGATTTTTGGAATCCATGCAGCTTTGTTCAAACTCAAAACCGAGTTATTAATTTTTACCGCAAGCAATAATTTTGTCAACTCTTCTCTTCTATCGGAAGTTAGGGATAAATCGTCAGGCAAACTCAAGGCATTGGCAAGTAAAGCTTCATCAATTATTATTTCTGAATCCTGAGGTTTGTTGATTAAGAAATTAAAATAAGCCGCCGCATTCTTTTTGGTGTTTTCCGCTTCATTCAGTTGCGCTTCTATTTTACTCACCTCACTTTTTGAACGGGATAAAACGTAAACAACTTCTTTTCCATTATCCACCAATTTTTGATTCACCCGTTCACTCTCTTTTACCATGCGCAAGGCATTTTCATAAATCGTAATAGCACGAACTGCTTTTAAATAACTGAAGTAGGCCACCTTAATATCTTTAACCAATTCCCTTTTATAAATAACCACTTCGTTTTGCTGCATTTTAATTTGGTCTTTTTTAATGCCGTGGTTGTACCATATTTCGGCATTTACAATGGGCATCGCTATTTTGAAATAAGCATCATAAAAATTTGAAGGGTTGAGTTGTTCCGAAACATTACTGAGCGTTGGATATTTCGGAGTGCCCGGTTCAAGCACCGAATTTATTTGGTTGAGGTTTTGATAAACGGGGTTCATCATATCACCAACCGGAACATCAATTGTTCTTCCGCCTTTTGCATCGATGTAATTTGCATCGAAACTAACACTTGGAAAAAACAGGCCGGTTGCTTCCTTTAAAGCGTACAAACTTTTTTGCAGTTTAAAATTTTGCTGGTGTATCGATTCGTTATTGGCGATACCCTGTTGCACATAATTATTGAGAATGTCGCTTTGGGCGCTAACACTTAAAGTTGTAATGAGCAATACGAAGATAGTTTTCAATGGTCGCATACTTATGTGTATTTAATTAATGAACAGTGTTCAGTTCCGGGGTAAAAAAATATTACGCCTTCATCAACCCAATTAACTCATCTAAACTTTGCAAAAGCATCTTTCTTAATTGTTCGTCAGTCAAATTCATCACTTCGTACCGGTCACGTATTTTTAAAGATACTAAACCGTGTACGCTACTCCAGGTATACATACTTGCTACTACCGGGTCTTTTGTTTTAATCAGTTTTTGTTCAATGCACTCTGTTACGGTTTGCATCAACAGCATAAAAGTTGCCTGACCCAATTCCCAACAATTTTCGCCGGCTGGTTTTTCACGCATAGCATGTATCGGAGCCCTGATAATGAACATCAAATCATAATACTCAGGATTCTTTAATGCAAACTCGATATATATCTTCCCTATTTCATGCAGACGCTTGAGTGGATTTTTTATTTTATTGGTTGCCTCCATTTCTTTCAACAACATTTGAAACCCAATGTCGTGGATAGCGCAAAATAATTCGTCCTTATCTTTAAAGTACAGGTAAATAGTGGCAGGGCTGTATTCAATTTTTTCTGCAATACTGCGAAGCGAGGTTTTTTCGTAGCCATCTTCCAAAAACATAGTGGTAGCAGCCTGAAGTATTTTGTCATACATCTCTTGCTTATCACGTTCTTTTCTTTCGGCTATGCCCATTGCGTTTTAAATTACAATACAAAGTTACTGAACACTGTTCAGTAAAACAAATTTTTCCCTAAATTTTTACTTCCCGGCTGGCGAAGAGGCCAAAAAGCAAAAGTCCCAAGAATACTCTTCAAGGGACTTTTGCTTTTTGGTGAAAACACTTCAATCGGAATTATGAAATGCTCATTTGTATCTTTTTCTGGATGTCGGCTACTGCTTCTCTGAATTCCTGGTCAGTATCAATTAAATTTTGAACTGCCTGGCAAGAGTGAATAACAGTTGAGTGATCTCTTCCGCCAAAATGTTTGCCAATTACCTTCAAAGAATTTTTGGTATAGTTCTTTGCAAGGAACATTGAAAGTTGGCGGGCCTGAACAATCATACGCTTTCTTGTCTTTTCGCGCAACATGTCAACAGGTACTGTAAAGTAATCGCAAACAGTTTTCTGAATGTAGTCAATCGAAACTTCACGGCTGATGCTCTTTACAAAA
>Ga0206832_10188_pt1 | contig 14942 bp, 13 predicted proteins | sample Alteio_BWOrgCont_74_FD_152896 | JGI IMG/M metagenome (GOLD analysis project Ga0206832, IMG submission 152896) | Enriched cells from forest soil in Barre Woods Harvard Forest LTER site, Petersham, Massachusetts, United States -... | ecosystem: Environmental > Terrestrial > Soil > Temperate forest >... | reverse complement strand
CGTAAACTGGGTTGCGAAAAGCCGGGAGAAGAGCCACAATGCAATAAGGAAGTATTGAAGTTTATTTTAGATAGCGAAAACGAAAAGAGAGATAAAAAGGAAGGAGATGTTGACCCGCGTTGGGCTGCATTAAAAAAGCTGAAGAAGGATTAAAAACACAAACCATTCAATCATCATTAAAAACATAGTGCCATGCCACATCCTAAACATAGAATCTCGAAACAAAGAAGAGATAAAAGAAGAACCCACTACAAGGCAGTTGCCCCTACTACAGGTGTTGACCAAACTACAGGCGAATCGCATTTATTGCACCGCGCACACTGGAGCGAAGACAAACTTGTATATCGCGGTAAAACCGTTATAGAGAGAGTTCAGAAATAAGGCACACAGACCAGAGAAGAAATTTTTTTTCCCCATTGGCTTTATGCCGGTGGGGTTTTTTTATTTATACAAAGCATGATTGGCAATCGGTTAATTTCGGGCGGCCCTAAAACCTAATACATGTCGACGGTAGAGCAATATAAAATATCGATGAAGAGCGCACTAAAGCTAGCGCTGCCCATAGTTGCAGGGCAGTTGGGGTTGGTGTTAATGGGCTTTTTTGATACCGTGCAGGTGGGCGGCCTTGGGGCTGTTTACATGGGTGCGTGCGGCGTGGCCAACTCGGTATATTTTCAATTTATGTTGCTGGGTATGGGGGTATTGTACTCCGTATCACCTTTAGTATCGGAAGCATTTGGCGAAGGGCACGGCTGGAAATCGATTGGGGTAATGAAATCGGCCATTAAGATTGCGGTTATTGTATCCATCCTGTTTACCCTTTTAATTATGGCGGTATACCAGCACTTCGCCATTTTCCAGGAAAAGGAGCAGACCACAGCTTTGGCCCAAAGGTTTTTGCACGTGCTTAACTACTCAACCCCGATGCTGATAATATTTACGTTGGGCAAACAGTATATGGATGGACAGGGGCGCACCAAGGTTTCGATGGTGATTATGCTGATAGGGCTGGCATGCAATGTTTTTTTGAACTGGGTATTGATATACGGGCACGTTGGTTTTAGCGCCCTGGGCATTGAGGGTGCGGCAATAGCTACCGGTACCTCGAGAACGTTGATGTGCCTTATGATTTGGGGGTTTATTGTTTTTGACAAAAAGACCCATGCACTTATTAAGGAATATAAAGCAGCCCTGGCCGAAGCTAAAAGCTATGTAAACCCCATATTGCGTATTGGTATACCCACCGGGCTGATGATGTTTTTTGAAATTGCTGCGTTTAGCGCCGGTAATGTAATGAGCGGGTGGTTGGGCGAAACAAGCCTGGCATCTTTCCAGGTGGCAATAAGTTTGGCGAGCATAACGTTTATGATGGTATCGGGCCTGGCCGCGGCAGGAACCATTATGACCGGGTATGCGTTTGGTGAAAAAAACAAAGAAGAGCTGCGCATTGCGGGCAATACCGTTTACCTGCTAACCTTGTGCAGCCAGTTAATATTTGCCATGGTGTTTTTGGTTTTCAACCACCAATTGCCTAAAATGTATACCAATGATGCAGCGGTTATTTCAACCACGGCATCGTTGTTGTTGTTAGCCGCTTTATTTCAAATGGGTGATGGTTTACAGGTAGTGGGGGTTGGATTGTTGCGGGGTATGCAGGACGTAAAAGTGCCTTCGGTACTGGCTTTTACCTCGTATTGGTTGATTATGGTGCCTTGCGGTTATTTGCTTGCCTTTAAGTTTGGCATGGGGGTGAACGGTATTTGGATAGGCTTTGCAATTGGATTGAGCACTGCGGCTTTATTGATGTACCTGCGGTTTAGAAGTAAACTAAGGACTATAGAGTTTACTGATTTGTAATTAGCTGCGGTTGAAAGGAGAAGCAAAGTTTCAGTAAGTTTGGCGCCATTAATAAATGGATATAAGAAAACCCCGTAATTAGAAATAACCCATGAAAAAAGCGCTTACCATTTTAATAGCTGTTTTATGCCATGCATTTTTATTCGCTCAAAACGAGCCGGGGAAAATAACCAATCCGTTTACGGCCGATGACTGGAATAAGCTTAGCAAGCATGCACAGGATTCGATTACGAAGGTTTTGTTTGAGAAGTATAAAACTGCCAATGCCGGTAACCAACAGTCGGCAGAGGCTGAAGCCAACAAGACTATTGAAGAGGCTTTAATGAATGTTGAGGGCACTAAAGCGCTTTCGTTCAGCAATTACCCAAAGGCTACGTTTAGCAGTGATATAACCAAACTGAAAAATGTTGAGGAGTTTACCTGTACGCGGTCGAAGGCTTTGGATTTGTTAGCGCTTTTTGACCAACTGGCGCAACTGCCTAAACTTAAAAAGCTAAACCTTACCGGTGGCGATTACAAAGCCCTGCCGGCAAACATTAAGGAGTTGAAGGGGCTTGAGATTATTATTTTGAAGGACAACAATTTTACCACGCTGCCTGATTCATTCAGCCTTTTGAAGAAGTTGCGGGTGTTGAATTTGGAGCACGATGCTTACCTGTATGATGATGATGTATACGACCGCATTAAAAACCTGCATGTTGAGGAGTTGAACTTTGCCAACAGTGGATTATCGGAACTGAACAATAAAATAGGGCAGGTAAAAAGCCTGAAGAGCCTCAATATTTCGGGTAATGACATTAAGGTTTTACCGGCGTCGTTTAACCAGTTAAGCCAATTACAACAAATCAATTTAAGCAAGAACTTAAACCTGAATGCAGCGCAGGTATTGGGCACACTATCGCAAATACCAACTATTACCGAGCTTCTTGCGCAAGAGTGTGCCATTGATAACATACCTTTAGAAATAAGTAAGCTTACAAGTATTAAGGTGTTGGATTTAAAGGCTAACAGGCTTACTTCTTTGCCTATATCATTCGGTGCCCTGACTAACCTTGAATACCTGGACCTTGGTTATTTTGAGATGGGCACCCGTATGAATAAGATTGCTGACCTTGGACCAGATTTTGGAAAATTGAAGAAGCTGAAATACCTCAATCTATCGGGGAATGTATTGCAGACATTACCGGAGGGTTTCGCCGGCTTAACAGAGCTTACCGAGCTTAACCTTGGGTTGAACAAGCTACCGGGGTTACCTATATCAGTAACTCAACTAACCAAGCTCACTAAACTTGATATTAGTTTGAATGATGTGAGTGTGATACCGGCGCAGGTTGCCAATCTTAGCAATCTTGAGGAGCTAAATTTGCAGGGCAACTTCTTTAATAAACCTGAGAAGAAATTAAAAGCACTACCCAATGAAATTTGCCAGCTAAAGAATTTGAAGGTGCTGCTACTTAAGGACAATGTGATTGAACAACTGCCAGATTGCATCAATAACTTATCGAAACTTGAAAAGCTGGATTTGCGCGATAATTTGCTGACTACTTTACCGGCAACGTTTACGCAGTTGTCAAATTTAAAAACGCTTGACCTTAAGGCTAACGACCTTGGCGAGTTGCCCGCTGGTTTTGCTAACCTCGCGCAATTAAAGGATCTGAACATTGGCATGAACGTTAAGCTGGATTTTGAAGCAGAGAAACAAAAGCTAATGAAGATGACGCACCTGGAGCTTTTGGATTTGAGCTACAACAACGTTACTAAAGAACAGGTAACGCCGTTGCGCGATGCACTGCCAAATTGCAAGGTGATTAACTGGGATTATCATAAATAGATTAAGGCTGGGCTTCCTTCAAATTCCAAACGAGTGCGCCTTGGGCGTTAACATCCCAATAATTAATATTCAGCTCGGCACAATCCTTTTTCCAACGCTTACGGCTGGCCGGCCGACAGCGTGAATCGAAAACCACATCGTTAAAGTCGACTGATTTTTTGAGGATAGGGAGTGATACTTTTAAGGTGCCTGATAGAATGACGAGGTCGGGTTTCAGCTTTTGTTTGGTTCCCGAGTAATCTGCAACAGAGAGCGAATCAACAATCAAGACCTTCTTTCCTTCAAACAAAACGATTTGACCGGCACTAATGCGTTTGGAGTAAATACCGGGTGCGGTTGTTTCTGAGCTATCATTTATAGCCGTTTGTTTGGAAACGCCGATTTCCCACCAATGATGAAGGATGTGAAGCTGCATGTAGTTTCGGTCGCTTATAAGGGCTGAATCGAAGTCATAATACAGTGATTTATCAGAGATAAAGGCTATGGCTTTTTGTTTTGAAAGGGCGTATACAACTATCTCCTTTTGTCCACTTCGCTCAATGCTTTTGTACGACCTGAAGGAACAAAGGGCTAGTAATACAACCAGTGCTGAAATCACTACTTTGTTCTTACGCTCTTCGGTAAGCCAAAGCATTAGCAGAATAAAGAGGTATAGCAAAATCATTTCAATGCCAGTAATGCAAATGCCGTTTGTAAGTGCATAGGGAATTGAATCAATCCAGACAACAAACTTGTCGAGCAATAGTAAAAGGTGGCTGAAAATCCATCCCACAGCATCGCTTAAATATGGAACATGCCCCACACCAAATAGCAAGGTGCCTGTAAATATCAGCAGGTTACTAAGCGGTATTACCACCAGGTTTGAAAGAAGGAAGAGGTTGGGAAACTGGTAAAAGTAGAACAGGCAGAGCGGTAGTATGGCGATTTGTGCAGCAACGGATGCGGCGGTTAATTGCCAGATAAAATCGAGGGATTTAAGGCTTAGCCAAAGGAGGCCATGGATCAAAAAGGTAATCGGCTTTAAAAGCCAGTTGCTTTGCTTTTTGAAATGCGACCCATCGGGAATTTTGATGATAAACAGGTTGGCAATTTTGGGCTGCATAAAGTAAAGGCCGAATACTGCCAGGTAGCTTAGTTGAAAACCGACTTCGGTTAACATAAAGGGGTCAATAAGTAACAACAGCACCGCGCTGCCGGCAACAATGTTATACCGGTTGACATTGCGGAGCAATAACATGCCCATTTGTATCAGCGTGAACACAGTTGCACAACGCAGCACCGGTAAACTTAAACCGGTAAAGCAGGCATAAAACCATATAAAGGCTATTATCAGCATGGTTTTTGCCCAAAGCATTTTGCGGCCCCGTTTGTCCATCCATTGCAGCAAAAAGTTGAGCATAAAAAACATGATGCCTACGTGAAAAGCACTCACGCTTAAAATCTGCACGGTGCCCGAGTTTTGATAGGCCTGGTAAATATCGGGGCTCAAATAATCTCTGTACCCCAGCATAATGGCCGAGGCAACACCAAAGTCGAACTTATTTATAACGTATTTGCTGAGGATTGAAAGAAAACTTTTGCGCAATTGATACACTGAGGCCAACAGATAATTTCCCTGATTGGAATCTATTAACGCCCATTGGGCACGTGTGACAAAAGCCTTATGATAAATGTTGCGAAATGCCAGGCCGGTCTTAAAATTATGCTCATAAGGATTTTTCGGCCCGTCGGCGGTATCAATCTTCGATTTTATCAATACCACATCGCCGTATTGAAGCCCTTCGCAAATAGAGTCGCGTAAAAAACTGAGTTGAATATTTCCGGTTGTTTTAAAGTGGCCGTTTCCATTTGTAACCTCTTTAACTTCCCCATAAACCATTACAACTTTATCGCGCAGTATAGGCGGTTCTTTAATACTTACCACCAATACGTTCTGCTCTGAAAGAAAGTTAGAGAAGCTATCCTGGTAGTTTTTCTGGGTATAAAACCAGGTCAATAAATAACCGAAAGAGACAAGGGCAACTGTAAGTGCAACGCCGTTCAGTTGCCTTAACCGGTAGGCCAGCGTTACACTTTTTAGCTTGCCAAGCACTAATACCATGATTAGTGAGATAGCCAGCAGGGCAGCCACTATTATTGCCGAGTTTGTGGAGGAGGGATAGTGATTATCAAAAGTGATTTCAAAACCAATACCGGCCATCAGCGCAAAGAGCACTCTTAACATGGGTATACGGCTCCAGAATGATCTCATTACTCTCGGCTTTTGGTTTGTATTTTAAATTTAGAAGAATTTCAATTTATTTAGGGTATGCTTTCGCACATCAATATTTACAACCTCATCTTTATTGATATTGAAACGGTGCCACAATTTGCATCGTTTCAACAGCTTAGTGCTACTATGCAGGAGCTGTGGGCCGCAAAACACGCTACACTCAAAATTGACAATGAAACACCTGAAGAAGGTTATTTAAAACGAGCAGGTGTTTACTCTGAGTTCTCTAAAATCATATGCATCTCCCTTGGCTTTTTTCATACAGATAAGGACAAACAACACCGGATGTTCAGGGTAAAAACTATATCGGGTAATGACGAAAAGGTGATGCTTGATGACTTTTTAAAGATGATACACAAAAGCTTTCCGGATGCGGAGCGCTTTCATTTTTGCGGCCATAATATCCGCGAATTTGATGTGCCCTTTATATGCCGGCGCCTGTTGATTAACGGGTTTGAACTACCCGAGATACTCGATTTTTCGGGCAAGCGCCCCTGGGAAATGCAGGACATTGATACTTTGCAACTATGGAAATTCGGCGACTATAAAAACTATACCTCAATAAAATTGCTAACTGAGATTTTGGGCATACCAACACCTAAAGATGATATAGATGGCAAAGATGTTTGCCGCGTTTATTGGCAGGAATATGGCTTGGCACGGATTGTTGAATATTGCCAAAAGGATGTTGTAACGGTGGCAAGATTGCTGCTACGGTTTAAAGGCGATAAGCATTTGTTACACGATGACGACGTGGTTATTGTTAAGTAAATACCAAGTACAAAGACCCTAAGTTCCTACAAATGCAAGTCCCCTTTGCCGAATACTTTTCCGATTTATTTGAGCTTTTCTATCCAGATATATGCCTTGCCTGCTCGGGAAAACTTTTGAAGGGCGAAAATCTAATCTGCTTTAAATGCCAAAGTGAGTTACCCAAATCGGACCATTGGGTTGACCCTGAAAATGCCATGGCCAAAAGGTTTTGGGGCCGTGTTGATTTGCAAGGTGCGGCGGCGTTATTTCAATTTCAAAAAGGTGAGCACGTTCAACATTTGTTACATCAGCTTAAATACAGGGGCAGACAAGACGTAGGCGAATACCTGGGTCAAATGCTGGGGCGAATGTTACTTCAACCGCATAATGTAATTAAGCATATTGACCTTATCGTTCCGGTACCACTACATTGGAAAAAGCAAAGAAAGCGCGGTTATAACCAATGCGACCCCATAGCCAAAGGAATTTCAGCAACCATAAACATACCATGGACTGATAGTGCTCTCGAACGCGTTCACGAAAACATATCTCAAACCAAAAGGAACCGCTTTGACCGCTGGGCTAACGTTGCTGAAATATTTGCTGTAAAGGATGCGGAACAACTACGTGGCAAACACATTTTGCTGGTGGATGATGTGATGACTACAGGTGCCACCGCCGAAGCGTGCCTTCAAACCATTCTTACCGTGGAAAATACGAAGGTTAGTTTTGTTTCCGTGGCGGTGGCGTTGAGGTAATGTGCATCTTAACGCAAGGCATTACTCCTCCCCCTCCACTATCCACCACTGATTTCCCCATGCATCCTGCAAACCGCCGGTATAACCATATGGACGCTGAACCGGTGGCATTAAAGAAGTGGCGCCATGTGCCAGGCCTTTTGCGTAAATCTCATCAACGCCAATAACGTAAATCCACATTCCTGCCGGCCTTTCCTTAAACTGCTCGGTAGCGTCAGCAAACATGATTACGGCATCATGTATGCGCAGTTCACCATGCATAATCAGTGTTTCGGTGCGGTCAACCACTAATTGCTCTTTTGCATCAAAAACGGCCCGGGCAAAATTGGAAAATGCCTTTGCATTAGGTATGATGAGATAAGGTATTATAGGAAGGTACTCTTTAGGAATTTTCATAAGACTGAATTTCGAAACCTAAGTTAAACGTTTTAGGGTTTTGTGTGAGATACGCTGTAAACACCCCGGCCTCTCCATCGTTTCAATTTAGCCTGAAGTTAACTATTTGCGCCCTTCGCGCTAAACCGTATTTTGCACTTTTTAAACCTGTAATACCCGGTATTTTATTTTATGATGCAATTAAGTGGTAAAAGAAGTTTGGCATTATTGATGATTATGCCCGTTTTGTTGTTGGTGGAGTTGGCGATAGGGTGGGGTATTTTTACCAATGTACAGCGCACCACGGCAATTGAAGCGGATATCAATAAATTAAACCAGTATTTAATTACCAATACCAAATATATTTCGGGTGGCGAGTCCGCACAACGGGGCTATATGCTTACGGGCGATACAAGGTTTTACGATACTTATATAGATGATGTCAAGGAATGGGTTAAAAACGAAGCGTATTACCATACCCTGCCCGCAAACTTAAAGCGCCTGGAGGTTGATGAAATTGAGCGAATGTCGAGGCAAAAAATAGCCGATATGGGTTTGGCTATCAAAATTTATAACAGCGGCGATAAGGTTTCATCAACAGTATTGGTTAAGGAAGGTTACCATGCTTTAACTGATAGCATCAGGTCAAAATCAACCAGGCTGAGCGTTGAAACCGGGAATGCCATTATTACTCAGCGCAACCGGCAGTACAGGCTTATCTATGCATTTTTCGCTGTGATAACGGTGCTGATAATTTTCAGTTTAATACTGGCCTGGGTAACTTACATCGCGTTTCGCGATTATACCCGAAACCTTGAAAAGACGGTTCAATCGCTTGAAACAGCTAATCAAACATTGTTGCAATACAATTTCAATTCGTATCATTCGCTTAAAACACCACTTCGCAATATCACTGGTTTTCTGCGATTGCTACAGAGAAAGTATCAAAGCCAGTTTGATAGCGAAGCCAAAGAATACGTACAGTTTATTACCGAAGGCGTAAGGCAGCTTAATACTATTATTGAAGATATGCGGCATCAATTCCTCGAGTCGGACAAAGGCAAAGAGAAAAAAGATTAGCCGGACATTTGATGTTGCTTGCAGCGCGTAAATTCCGGCTACAATTCAATAAAACTACTCACTCTCACTATTCAACAATCTATGCACGCCAACACCCAGCACCGCTCCTAAAAACGGCGCGGTAAGGTATATCCATAAATTTTGCAGGTTATTACCCAAAATAGCCGGTGCAATTGAGCGCGTTGGGTTAAGGCTGGTACCGCTAATGGGCCCGCCAAATAAAACAAGCAACCAAACCGTGGCGCCAATAACAATGCCGGCAGTAATGCCCTTCTCCTTAGCACCGGTTGAAACCCTCAAAATAATCATCATCAATATAAAGGTCATTACCACTTCCAAAATAAACGACTGCATTTCACCCCCTGGTAAAGGTTGCGTAAAACCCAGCGTCTTGCTATCGGGAAAAAGGAACTTCAATAACCCGCTGGCCATAAAGGCGCCAAGTAATTGCGAGCCCAGGTATGCAGGAACCTCTCTCCATTCAAACCTTTTGTCAACTGCAAAGGCAACTGTAACCGCAGGGTTAATGTGCGTGCCTGAAATATCTCCAAATGCATAAATCAGCGCAATAATTACCAATCCCCATACAGTAGCAATACCAACCAATCCAAGCGCGTGCGTTTGTTGGTCAACAATAACCGAACCTGTGCCCACAAAAATTAAAATAAAAGTGCCAATGCACTCACTCAGGTATTTTTTCATAGCCTTTCTTTATTTAAAATAAATATAGAAAGATTGATGAGTCTTACTCGCCTAAAAATTACGCCCACCTTTCAACCGAAACGAAAGTGAATTTCAACTGCCAGAGCAAGGGTTCGCGAAGCACAGGGGTATTATAGCTTATCTCACAACCACAAAACTTGAAGTGTGCGAATGTCCCCCTGTCTCCACCTTCAAAAAATATACACCTTCAGCCAGGTTACCTGTGTTGTAGGTATATATCTTCTCAGCAACCACATCGCCGGTGACAATCAATTCACCCGCCTGGTTATATATGCTACCGGTGTATTTTTGGTAGATATTATTAGTGGAAAGCTGAAAGTTCAACTGATCGGAAGTTGGGTTAGGATAAACTGATAACGACAAGTGCATCTCTATGTCTTCAATGGACGTACTAGCAGGCACATAAGTAGTAACCCCTGCGGGTACCGTTACATGCCCCGAGTTAGGTCCCATATTTCCATCATTACCGTGAGTTACCCCGTAAAACGTAGTGCCAATCACATATGGAAAAACAGGAACAAGGTCAGCGCCCAATGTAGTAAAATATGCATAGGTGCCTTGAGGGTATTCCGGCGTAAGACATATACGCCCGTTGTGTTCATCCAAATCACCGAGCCCCTGCACGTATTCAAAATCCTGCATGTACGAACCTATGGGTATACTATCCAATCGTGGCCCTTGCTCATATACCGGCAAAACAGTTCCATCGGGCAAGGTATCGCGGGTACTAACGGCACGTAACCTGTAGCTACTCTGCATTCGTTTTACAGGCCCAACGGTATTGGGGTCGGCATAGCCATATGCACCGTAAATAGGATAACCGTCAAAAGCATAACCAAGTAAAGGTGCGTGGTTAATACTATCGGTTTCATCATAAAGGCAGGCAGGGCTTTGGTGTGTGTGATACTCATGCGACTGGTTAGGATGCCCCCAACAAGGATCAAATGTTTCGTGCTGTATGTGCTCAAAATAAAAAGCATTCTGAAACCAGATACTGGAATCCTCGTAGCTCTTCGTGTCTTTCGGATTATATACCGAAACCCCGTTTTTCCAAATTCCGATATGCCCGTTAGGGGTAGCTACAAGCGCAGCGGCATTCGGTCTTGGATCGCGAGTAATCTTAAATACGTAACTCATATCCTGTGGAAACCAGGGGTTATTAGGCCAGTTATACCCCACCGGTATCCATGCAGCTATGTCGGTAGTGCTGATGTAAACGCTGCTGTCATTGTATTGCACCGCCTGTGCGTTGGTAAGAATACCAGCAAAACCTGTATCGCTGCCAGCGTTTATCTGCCAGCATGTAATAACCGGTGGTAGTTGCGCATACGTTCTGCCAAGGCAAAAAACCAAGAAAACAGTAAGTAAGTTTTTCATAAGTAAATTACTTGTTTACAATTATGTTTTTCTGCACTTTCCAACTTCCAGATTCGATATTAATTATGTAGATACCTGGTGCAAATGCCGGTAATGAAATCTCAAATACCGGGTCATTGCTCTCTCCCCTTAATATCGTTTGCCCTAATATATCTTTAAGCGAATAAAAAGCCTGGCCCTTATTGGAACCTAGTTTTATTGTAACCTTATTATTTGCCGGGTTGGGGTAAATCAATACGTCTGCAACATTTCCTGCTTCCATAATTGAATTTATGGTAACTGTATCACAGGCAGTTAAAATTGGATTAAGTTCTATATGTCCAAGGGGGGTCAGCGTTTTGCCACTAAAGGCAGCATAACCGGCGTCATACTGGGTACACCTGAAAACCCCGTTATTGGCTACAACCGTGCCTTGTGTAACTGCGGTATCACCATTAACCGGGTTTACATATCGCCACAACACATTTTTATTCGAATCTATCTCGAAAAAATTACCCGCAGGCCCCTCGCAAACAATCACATTTCCGTTAGATAAAGGTTGCGCACCACCCATTACATTGCCAAAAAAACTACTTGCCGGCGTAGCTTCATAACTCCATAAAGTACCTGTCGGCCCATAAGCCAGGCCAGATTGTAGTGCGTAATTTCCATTCGAATCGACCGGTGGTGTAAAAATATCTACCGACGATGCATTTCCCCCCGGCCTTTTCAAACCGTTATTAAAAACAATGATACTGTTGGCATGCGGATAACCAGCAGGTATCCAGCCTGGGTTATGCTGGGTGTAAAAAACCTGGTCGTTCGTGGTTCCACGGCCATATACCCTGGGGTTACCCCAGCGGTAAAGAAAGTCACCACCCTTACCATGTGCACCTCCGGTATGGGTTTGGGCCTGTGCGGTGGTAGTACTATGGTCCAGTATCCAAAGTTCGCTGGTGTTGTGCGCGCTCAGTATAATTTGGTCGAGCGTAGCATTATAGGTTACTGCGTTAGGATGTATCCAATCCTTAGCAGCAATAGCAGAATCGGTGTAATTCAGGTCCATCAGCTCAGGATGGTCGGCCACAACTCCATAATTACTTTTGGAAGCGTCAAAATCCTGCACCAGGTGGTCCCACAGGCGCCACTGCCAAACTATGTTGGCCTGATGGCTTCCAACCGGTTGCAACTCTTCTATTTTTGCCGAGTAAATAATGGATTGAAGCAGGGCCGGATTCTTACCCGCAGCTATGGCTACACTACTATCAATAGCCTCCCATATTACCACCAAAATATTTCCATTATCCAATGGATAGATATCGTGGTTTTGCGTTTCAGTATCGCTGGAAATTGTGTAAGACCAGGTAAGGTTATTATCCCAATCGTATTTCTCGATGGCCCCGCCTTGTGCCCCATTCCCCCTAAAAACTGCATTAGGCACATTAGCCGAGCGCAAAAGGCTTCCGTCCGGCAATAGATAAACCGACATGCCCGGGTTATTAGGGCTGGCCCACTGGTGAATGAGCCTCCCGCATTTATCAATAAGATATGTAGTATCAGCCCTAATAGGTGCAAACAATTCATATCCGTCTTCTGCGCCATTAACCTGCAATAGCCCAACGGTTTGTTGCGCCCCGCAAATACTTATCCCAAAAGCCAGGCAAATAGTTAGTAGCTTGTTCTTCATATTTTGCACAAGTTATTTAGTCAATTCATATTTAATAACAGACCGATTAAAGTAAGCAAGGTTTAACCAACGTCTTCCTCCCCAGAAGCAGAGGGTAATTAAAAAATTCAGCCTTATGACTTGCCGATAAAAAAAGTTCCCCTTTTCTGGTATATGATGTTCTTTTACCCATACATTTGAATGTTCTTAACGCAATTATGAATTCACCCATCTTCGAAGATTGTAAACCGCTGCAGCAAGTCCTCCAGGTTCAGCAACAATTTAATCGCTTAACAAAACCCAATAATGACTAACGATCAACGCGGGCACGGGCTAAAGCTCTCTTCGGCAGGTGTGCTTATCACGCTGGGCATCATTTTCGGCGATATCGGAACGTCGCCTATTTACGTGCTCAACGCAATCGTAAGCGGACACGTCATTAGTCCTGAGCTCGTTCTGGGTGGCCTCTCCTGCGTTTTTTGGACCCTCGTTTTAATAACCACTATCAAATATGTATTCCTTGCACTTGATGCCGATAACCGCGGCGAGGGTGGGATTTTCGCACTCTATGCTTTAGTCAGGCGGTACAAAGTTACCTGGACCATCTTCCCAGCCATTATCGGGTGTGCGTCGCTTATTGCCGATGGATTTATTACCCCCCCCATTTCCATTTCATCCGCTATCGAAGGTTTAAGGATTCTCAATCCCGATATTCCAACTGTTCCAATTGTATTGGCCATACTTGCCGGCCTCTTCATTTTTCAGCAGTTCGGTACACGCATAGTAGGTGGAATATTTGGCCCAATCATGCTCATTTGGTTTACCATGATTGGTGTTTTAGGCATTAAAGAGATTATTAATTATCCCTCAGTATTACACGCCCTTAACCCTTATTATGCAATTAACCTGCTGGCGCGGTACCCGGGTGGCTTTTGGTTGCTGGGGGCAGTTTTTCTTTGCACCACAGGGGGTGAGGCTCTTTATTCCGACCTCGGCCATTGCGGTAAATCAAATATCAGGGTTAGCTGGATTTATGTTTTATCGATGCTGTTGCTTTGCTATTTCGGGCAATCGGGCATGCTGCTGAATCACTACTCCGGCCAGCACTGGCCCGAAACAAAATCTACTTTCTATTCAATGATGCCAGAATGGTTTTTACCAATCGGTATTACCATCGCCACGCTGGCAACCATTATTGCATCACAGGCCTTAATATCGGGTTGTTTTACGTTGGTAAACGAGGCTATGAAACTGCGTTTGTGGCCCAATCTAAAAGTAATTTACCCCACCACGCACCAGGGACAAATGTATATACCGGGCATAAACTGGTTTTTGTTTTTTGGTTGTATTGCCGTAACACTTCTCTTCCGCGAGTCTGGGAATATGGAAGCCGCATATGGCCTTGCCATAACCATTAACATGTTAATGACCACCATGCTGCTAACCTATTTAATGCATGTAAATAGAAGGCCTGCGGCAATAGTATGGGGCATACCGGTTGTGTTTCTCACCATTGAAGGAGCCTTCTTTGTTTCAAACATGATGAAGTTTAGCCACGGTGGCTGGTTTACATTTATGATTGCCGTGCTTTTGTTTTTTTGGCATGTGGGTGTTTTACCAGGCCCGCCTGCTTCGCAAAAAGCATATTGATTTTGTCGAAATCAAAGACTACATCGCACCCCTCAAGGATTTAATGCACGATGAAACAATACCTAAAGAAGCCAACAACCTGGTATTTATGAGTATGGCTAACGACAAAAGCCACATTGATTCAAACATTATTTACTCCATATTCCGTAAGCGGCCTAAGCGTGCTGATATTTACTGGTTTGTGCACGTAGATATTTCGAACGACCCTTTTGGCGCAACCTACGCCGTTGATACCATTGTTGCACGCCGCGTATTTTTTGTCCGCTTATCTTTTGGATTTAAGGTTGAGCACAAAGTAAACCTGATGTTCAACAAAATTGTTGAGGAGATGGTTAAGAGTGGAGAAGTAGATGAAATTTCGCACTACCCATCCTTACGCAAATACAATATGCCCGCGGACTTTAAATTTATTCTGCTGAACACCCGTGTAGCTATTGATGATGCACTTACCCCATTCGAACAATTTGTAGTTAAAGGCTACCGTTTTATAAAAAGCATCTCCTTGTCTTCTGCCGAAGACTTCGGCCTCGAACTAACCAACGTTGAAGAAGAAACTGTGCCAATCAGAATTGCTCCATCCAGCAAAATAGACTTACAACGTGTAACCTGAAAATTTACTGA
>Ga0206832_10077_pt1 | contig 15072 bp, 10 predicted proteins | sample Alteio_BWOrgCont_74_FD_152896 | JGI IMG/M metagenome (GOLD analysis project Ga0206832, IMG submission 152896) | Enriched cells from forest soil in Barre Woods Harvard Forest LTER site, Petersham, Massachusetts, United States -... | ecosystem: Environmental > Terrestrial > Soil > Temperate forest >... | reverse complement strand
ACATCAATTTGCCTCCATGGTTTGCAACGAACTCGATTCATTAAGTCGAACCGGTGGTGAAAAATAGATTTTGGACACAATCATCTGCTCTTTTGTGGCACGACACTAATTTTGTTTGTCAAAACTTCTTTCTGCGGTTTCGGCAGAGGTCGGCTAGACGATATTCGCTCCGGGAAACCCATTTTTTTTCAATCCTCTTTTAATCTATCCCAAACTAATTAATTTCAGCCGTTAAAAATTTCATGCATGTCGGCTGAAGGAAAACTCATTCTAACTATTGATTTAGGAACATCAGGCCCCAAAGTGGCCCTTTTTGATGAACAAGCTAAATGCCTGGGCTTCGAGTTTCAGGATGTTCCGGTTTTATTGTATGACCACGGTGGCGCCGAGCAGCGTCCCGCCGATTGGATTAATGCCATTAAAACCTGTTACAAAAACCTGATTGCCAAAACTGGCATTAATGCCAAACGCGTTGTTGGTATTAATTGCACTAGCCAGTGGAGCGGAACTGTGGCCTTAGATAAACAAGGCAAACCTTTAATGGACTCCATTATATGGATGGATACACGCGGTGCAAAAGAGGTTAGTAAACTTGCCCACGGGCCAATACGGGTTGAGGGCTACGGCGTTGGTAAATTATTAAAATGGATACGTATAACCGGTGGCGGCCCTACCAAAAGTGGTAAGGATAGCATCGCTCACATCTTGTACATTAAGAATAAGCTACCCAAAGTTTACGAACAAACCTACAAGTTTTTAGAGCCTAAGGACTACCTTAATCTGTGGCTCACCGGTAGGTTTGCCGCCTCTTACGATTCTATAACGCTGTATTGGGTAACCGATAATCGCGATATCAATAACGTAACGTATAACGATGACCTTGTAAAGTTAACCGGTGTAGACAAAAGTAAGTTTCCCGACCTCGTGCCAACTAATTCAATACTAGGTAATATTACTAAGGAGATAGCTGATGAGTTTGGTTTAAACCCTGACGTAAAAGTAATCTCCGGAACCCCCGATGTGCAGAGTGCAGCTATCGGTAGTGGTGCTGTAAAAGATTATGAAGGGCATTTTTATGTTGGTACCAGCAGCTGGTTGGTTTGCCATGTTCCGTTTAAAAAAACCGACATTTTTCATAACATGGGCACCATACCGTCCGGGCTTCCTGGCAGGTATTTAATCGCCAATGAGCAGGAATCCGCTGGAGCCTGTTTGAATTTTATTAAAAATAACCTACTCTATCATACCGACGAGTTGAATACCGGTGCGGCACCTAAAGATTTTTATAAACTGGTTGATAAGATGGTTGAAAAAGTGCCAGCCGGTGCCGATGGCTTGTATTTTTTGCCATGGTTATATGGTGAGCGCAGCCCGGTGGATGACCATAGTGTCCGCGGCGGATTTTATAACATGTCGCTACAGCATAACCGCACGCACCTGCTGCGCTCGGTCTTAGAGGGCGTAACTTTAAACGCCAACTGGCTTTTGTTTTACGTTGAAAAGATAACCGCCAAAAAATTCGAATCGATTAACTTTATTGGCGGCGGCGCTAACTCCGCCATTTGGAGCCAAATTGCGGCCGATGTATTCAACCGGCCCGTCAGGCAAATGAAAGAACCTCTAATGAGTAACAGCCGTGGCACTGCACTTTTGGCCTTGCTTGCTTTAAAAATGATGACTGTTGACGATGTAAGTAAAGCGGTTGAAGCCAACAACGTTTTTGAACCCAACGCAAAAAATCGCTCTCTATACGACGAAATGTTTGGCCGCTTTGTCGAGATTTATACCAAGAACAAACCTATTTGGGTCAAAATGAATAAGTAAATAGCTAAAGCGGTTGTATATGCACTTGCGTGTTTGCTTCATCAACATTTGCTAAAAATCTGCATTACCTTCCGCGTCATTAAACCTTCGCGTAAATTTAGCATCTCACTGCTATCTATAAACCTGTAATGCAGCAAATCGAATTTCAGCATTTAATGAATCGGGCCGGCTTTGGCGCAACACCCGGAGAGCTTACCGCTTTTGCTGGTAAAAGCAGGACTGAGGTTGTGAATAGCATTTTCTCTAAATCAGCAGATAATACTGATTTGATTGCAGTCAAGAGGTCAGAAGTGGACGACATACTGGCTGAGTTAAAGGAAAAAGACCCCGATACAAAAAAGATGTACCGGAAAATGCTGGAAGAGAAGAAAGTTGATTTGAACGTTACCTGGCTGCGCAAAATAATTAACTCACCGGCGCAGTTAAACGAAAAAATGACCTTCTTCTGGCATTGTCACTTTGCCTGCCGTGATGATAACCCGGTGCTGATTCAAATGCTGAACAATGATATGCGAGATAATGCCCTCGGCAATTTCCGAAACTTGTTGATGGCAGTGGCACAATCGCCCGCTATGCTTAAGTTTCTCAATAACCAGCAAAATAAAAAGGATGCGCCTAACGAAAACTTTGCGCGCGAAGTAATGGAGCTTTTTACATTAGGCCGTGGTAATTATACCGAACAGGACATAAAAGAAGCAGCTCGCGCCTTTACCGGTTGGAGCTTTGATAATGAAACGCTGAACTTTCATTTTAGGGAGAGGCAACATGATTTTGAAGAGAAGCAATTTTTCGGCAAAACTGCCAATTTTGATGGCAAGGATATAATTGATATGATTCTTTACAAAGAGGAATGCGCCCGCTTTATAGTGGGCAAAATATACCAGTTTTTTATAAACGATGTCCGCGATGAAAAAGTGATAGAGGACCTGGCCCACAAATTTTACATGAGCGATTACGACATTGGCGGGTTAATGAAAGAAATTTTTTTGGCGGATTGGTTCTATGATAAAAAGAATATAGCCGTCCGTATTAAATCTCCCGTCGAGTTGATTGTAAATACATCCCGCTGGCTGGGAGCAGAATATGGCGGTGATGAAGCGTTGTTGTTTATACAACGCATACTGGGTCAGGTTTTGTTTTTACCACCCAATGTTGCCGGATGGCCAAATGGTAAAAAATGGATTGATAGTTCCAGCCTTATTTTTAGAATGGAGTTTGGTAAAAAACTGATTGAGGTAAGTGATTTTACCCAACGCCTTAAAGCCGACGATGATACCGACCCGAACATGGCCAGGGTAAAAGAAAAGATGGCGGCTAAAAAAGGCAAATTATATGAGTTAGATGCAAAAATTAATTGGGACCTGGTATGCGCGCATTTTAATTTTTCGTCTGACGAAAAACTGTATAACCAGGTGAGCTCGGCATTGTTGTCGGCCAATAACGTGAGTTATGCAAACGAAAATTATGGGTTTAATGAAGCCGATAACTCTGCAAAATTAAAAGGCTTGCTCATTCATTTAATGAGTAAACCCGAATTCCAATTATGCTAACCACGCACAAATTTTAGAGTCGTGAAAAGAAAAGATTTCATACAACTTTCTGGGCTTGCTACCACTGCCATGATGATTCCGGGTTTTTTGCGGGCATCGGGCTCTTTGGTTTCCACCAATGGTAAAAAGCTGGTAATTGTTCAACTGTCGGGAGGTAATGATGGCCTTAATACGATAATCCCTTACCGAAACGACATTTATTATAAGTCGCGCCCGTCGCTTGCTATAAAAGAAGATAAGGTTATAAAATTGAATGATGAGTTGGGCATGAATGACGCAATGCCAGCCATGAAAGAGCTTTACGACCAGGGCTTGGTAACCGTTATTAATAATGTTGGTTACCCCAACCCCGACCGGTCGCACTTCCGCTCTATGGATATATGGCAAACTGCTTCCGATTCGCGCGAGTATATTACGACCGGTTGGATTGGCCGCTATTTAGATGCCACCTGTGCCGGATGTGCAAAGTCAATCAATGCTATCGAAATAGACGACTCATTAAGCCTCGCAATGAAAGGCGAATCTATCAATGGCCTAGCTCTGCATGACGTAGGCCTGTTTTATAATATGATGAAAGATGCCCAGCCGTTTAATAAACCTGGTTTTAATTCTTCAAACGATAACCTCAACTACTTGTATAAAACCTTAGCGGAAACGTCTTCGTCTGCCGATTATTTGCATGAAAAGTATAACCTGTTTCGGTCAAAAGCCGGCTATGCAAATAATGCTTTTGCAAAAGATTTGAAAACGATTGCCGAGTTAATTATTTCTGGGGCTGAAACCTCTGTTTTTTATACATCCATGGGTGGTTTTGATACACACGTTAATCAGCAGGGAGCACAAGCAAATCATTTACGAGAGGTATCCGAAGGATTGCGGACATTTGTTGGCGACCTGAAGGCAAACAACCGTTTGGAGGAGGTTACGGTTTTTGTTTTTTCAGAGTTTGGTCGGAGGGTAGCACAAAACGCCAGCAACGGAACGGACCACGGCACCGCGAATAACGTTTTTCTCATAAGTTCTCATCTTAAAAAGGCTGGTGTTTTTAACGAAACGCCGGATTTAGCTCAATTAGACAATGGCGACCTTATACATCGCATAGACTTTCGACAGATTTATGCCACCCTTTTAAATAAGTGCCTCAATGCCAACGATGAACTTATTCTCGGCCGAAAATTTGACCAGTTGCAAATTTGTTAATTGCGCTCGAAAAAATAATTTGCGCCTAATTAAACTTAACAAATTGTAGTTTGTCAGACACACTAAAACAAACCACAAAACCTACTCTCATGAAGAAGCAAATACTCTTTGCAATTATTTTACTTTTTACTTCTGCCATTATAAAGGCGCAAGGTCCATATACCAATGCCGAGTTTGGTGTAGTTGGCGATTCGCTTTTTTACACCTCGGTAAACGTTGATACCAGCACACTTAATTTTGCTTTGGCAGGTGCAAATGCCAACTGGAATTTTTCATCGTTGGCGCCAACTACCCAGTTTAATTACGATTTTTTGAACCCCTTAAATGCCGGATACAGGGCCGCATTTTTAACAGAATGTACCGGCGGCGGGAGCACCTTGACCCAATGTAATACCCAGTTTACCAATTTAACCAACGTGGCTTTTCGCGATTTACAAAATATCAATATCCAGGGGACTTTGTTTACCAATGTGGTAAATAACGATCTTAAAACAGCAAACGCTCTTGAGGAAAATATATTAGGGGTAACCACTAAAATTAGTGGTGTTAACGTTCCGTTTACGTGCAAATACAATACGCCCGATGTGATTTATGTATTTCCTATTAACTATGGCAACCGCGATACTTCAATAAGCTCATATACCATTGACCTTACTCCGCGCGGCGTTAATTTCATTTATCACGCGCATAACGCCAGGGTTAATTATGCCGATGCCTATGGTACACTTGTTTCCCCTCATGCTACCTATACCTCCACTGTTCGCGTAAGAAGTTTCGTGCTGCATACCGATACTTTAATTTATAACAACGCCATTATCCCTATTGCCCCTTATACCTCTTTTGAATATAGTTGGTTCAATGCTTCATTTACAGCACCAGTGTTTACGGCTAGCGGTATTTTTGCAGGCGCCCAGCAGAAATTTCAGAAAGTAACTTATTTAGATACTATTCACTGTCTTGCACCTCGTGCAGCCGAACACCATGTCCCGGCTCCCGGAGTCATCGACCCTTCGGTAGGTAACGTGGTGGTTAATTTTACAAACACCAGCACCAACGCCAATACTTATACCTGGAATTTCGGCGACCCGGCAAGCGGTGGCTTGAATACTTCAACCACCACAAATCCATCACACACGTACGATTCTGCTGGCACATATCAAATTGAATTAATTGCCTGCAACACGGCCTGTAATCCGCAGCAATGCGACACCGGATTATTTACCCTTAATGTTGTTGATTCTGGTCAATTAAGGGCTTCCTTCACAGTTACACCTGCCACTGCCTGTATACAGGATACGGTTAAGTTCAGAAACACCTCTAATAATTCAACCAGCTGGCTTTGGAATTTTGGCGATCAAAACACAAGCACACTCAAAAACCCAAAACATATTTACACTTTACCAGGTACATATACCGTAACCCTAATTGCAATAAATGGTACGCAAACTGACACCACCACCCGTACCATAACAGTTAATTCTCCACCCAGCGCACAAATTACCGCTACCGGCCCTACTACTTTTTGTAACGGCGATTCTGTAACCCTGGCTGCAAGTGGGGGCAACGTTTATCACTGGAGCAACGGTCATGTTGGCCCAACCATAAAAGTAAAAGCCACCGGAACGTTTACAGTAACAGTTACCAACAGCTGCGGTAGTTCAACTTCGGCGCCCGTTACCGTTACCGTTAATACGCCCGTTGATACAGTTATAGCACTTGGAAGCACTACAGTTTGCACAGGCGATAGCGTGAAGCTTACCGTAAACACTACCAATGGCGCAACCTATCAATGGAAACGAAACGGCCAGGTAATTGCTGGCGCAACTCAAAGCACATACTATGCTAAAATAACTGGCAACTATGTTGCTAATGTTTTTGCAAATTCGTGCGAAGGAGTTTCAAACGTCGTTCGTGTTACAGCTAATACACCCCCTAATGCAGCAATCTTTACACAAGGCAGCACATCACTCTGCACAGGCGATAGCGTTAAGCTAATTGCCTCAACAGCAAACGGCGATACCTATCAGTGGCAAAACAATGGCAATAATATTGTCGGTGCCACGGTATCCAATTATTATGCTAAAACCAGTGGAGGTTATACTGCTGTAGTTACACGTAATGGTTGCTCGGCTACTTCTAACAGTATTATTATAACCTCCACTGTAACGCCACAGCCAACCATAACGGCCCATGGCGGAACAACTACTTGCCAGGGCGATAGCATTTACCTAACTACCGCAGCAGGTAACGGTTATATCTATCAATGGTTATTTAATGGCAATAATATAAGTGGTGCAAACTCGCCGTTTGTTTACGCGAGTAACACCGGTGGTTACAGTGTTGTTGCCACATTTAATAGTTGCTCTGGCACTTCACCGGTAACGACAATAACTGTTAATCCATCCCCTACAGCAAATGCCGGAAGTTCCCAAAGCATTGCCGGTTGCAGCTTTTCAAACTCAGTTGGTATTGGTGGTAATCCAACCGCTAACGGCGGCACTTCCCCTTATACTTATATCTGGTCGCCTTCTTCAGGCCTTAACGATAGCGTTATTGCCAATCCAACGGTAAATGGAATTGGTTCTACAACCAATTATACTGTCGTAGTAACCGACAATAAAGGATGCACGGCATCGGCCAGTGTGTTGATAACGGTTACCGGCTCATCATTAACCGTTGTTATTGATACAACCGGAAACACATCATGGTGCTTTGGCACGAACAATTCCGTTGGATTGAGTGCTGCCGTTACAGGCGGCACAGGCCCTTATCTCTATAATTGGTCACCTTCTACCAACCTTTCCAGCACCACAAATGCCTCAACCACCGCTTCTCCTACCGTTGCTGGTGTTTATGATTATGCCGTTGTAGTGACCGACCACAACGGTTGCCAGGCCGGCGCCAATAAGCCGGTTACTGTAGTAGCACAACCTGTTGTTACGATATTATCACTTGATACTACGGCTCCTTGCGCTGGTGATACAATTCACTTTGTGGCTTCTCCCGGTAGCGGTTATACTTACCAGTGGTTAAATGGCGGTAACGCAATAAACGGTGCAACAAATATTAATTACCAGGCTGTTCCTGTTTCGGCTGGTAGCTATTCTGTAAGTGTAACAGCAGGTATTTGCAGCGCAACTTCAAATGCCATTGCCGTTACTGTAAGGCCACTTCCAACCGCCGTTGTGGTAAATCATGGAGGCACTTCAATATGCACAGGAACCAATACTTTATTACTGGCTTCCACGGGTACCGGTTATTCATATCAATGGTACCAAAACGGCTATGGAATCACAGGGGCAATTGCCGCCACATATGTTGTTCAGGATTCGGGTTCATATTATGCCGCTATTAACCTAAACGGATGTACGCTTAATTCAGATACAACGTTAATAACCATTGTTCCTTATCCTGTAGATACCATTACTGCTGCGGGCCCCACAACCTTCTGTTCCGGCGATAGTGTGGTGTTAAATGTTTCCACCGGTGCCGGTTATCTTTACCAGTGGCTTGGCAATGGAGATTACATTCCTAACGCCAACGATTCAACCATTACAGTTTCTTCTACAGGTACCTATGCTGCCCTTGTAAGTTTAGCAAGTTGTGCATCAACTTCCACGGGCATAGTGGTCACTGTGATAGCCTATCCTACTGCGATTCTTACCAATACCGGTAACTTAACCTTTTGTGGCGGCGATAGCGTTACATTAAATGCAACTGATAGCAGTAACTATAACTACATTTGGTTTAACAATGTTGGGGGCACTCTCGACACACTACCTAATGTTACTCCATCCATCACAGTTGGCGATTCGGGCTCTTATTTTGCGGTAATCTCTCAGGGTTCATGTATTACCACTTCTAACTCAATTTATGCTAATGAACTTGCCTTACCTAATGCTGTAGCCATAGCTAATGGCAGCGGTTATATTTGCTCCGGAGATTCAGTTATTATTTCAGCGGGCACTGGTGTTGGTTATTCCTACGAATGGTTTTTTGACAATAACCCGCTAATAGGTGATAATTCAAGCACCTACGTTGCAACCGATTCAGGAACCTATACCGTTGTGGTTACTTCCAATGGATGCCGGGCCGTTTCAAACTTTGTGTATGTAAGCTACGATTCATGCACCTTAGGTATTCAATCTGTCGTTGAGACAGAAAGTATTGATGTGTTTCCTAATCCTGCTCATAATGCCGCCATTATTTCTTTAAAATGTAGCCAGGCTGGCAATATTTCCATTGCGTTATATGATATTGTTGGAAAACAGGTTGCAACTGTTTATCAGGGCAACACTTTTGCCGGTAGTAATGTGTTTTCAATTCCAATTTCGCATTTAGCACTTGGCATGTATGTATTAAAGATTTATGATGGAGCTTCTATCATTACTCGGAAGTTGGTAAAGGAATAACCCCGCTATGGCCATAGATTTAAGGCTACCCTTTGGGTAGCCTTTTCTTTTTGGTAGATTGGTAAACCACCATTATTATTCCTTTTATGTTGTCTTTAAAGGCTACTTGTGTTAAAGCAAAAAAAGCTTTTCAATTTTCAACTAACATTGCTTAGCAATAAAATAACAATTATGATCCAGTATCTACTTCGGCGTAAAGCCTTGATTGCTTTGCTTTTAACTTTCACAGGCGTTGGTGCCTCCTTTGGGCAGGTAACATACAACCAGGGCTTCGAAGCATTGGTTTTTGCGCCTACCGGTTGGACCCTTGGTCCGACCACTGGCAACAATTTGTGGTCGCGCCGTACCAATGGCACGTTTCCAACCTGTACTCCGCATTCAGGAGCAGCAATGGCCCGTTTTGCCAGTCATAATGCCACCGTGGGGAGGACCCAGACCCTGATAACTCCTGTGATAGATTATTCTGCTTTGGGCAACAACATAGCTACATTTAGTTTATGGGTATACCGCGATACCGGGGCCGCAACTGCTCCCGATAGCCTAACCATTTCTGTAAATACATCAGCTACTGATACCGGCGCTACGCCAATTGGTACAATTGCACGCAGTGTTAGCATTAACTTGCCCGATACGAAAGTGAGCAGTGGATGGTACCAGTATACTTTTAATGTTCCCGCTTCATTTAACACCAATACTAATTACATCATTATTAATGGAACCGCTTAAGGAGGAAACAGTATTTACGTAGATGATATACAGTGGATAGCATTTCCACCGCAGTGTTCGGGTACACCTGTTGCCGGCACTATAGCTTCAAGTCCTACAATGATTTGTAACGGAACTGGCTCGGCAGCTTTGAACCTTACTGGTTCTACAACCGGTGTTGCCGGTATCAGCTATCAATGGCTTTCAGGTAATTCAGCAACCGGCCCTTGGACTTACTTCGATTCGGTACCAGCAACCAATACAGGTACTATTACCGCTACCACTTATTACCGGTGCGTTTTAACCTGTTCTTTTTCTGCATCGACTGATTCAAGTGCTGTTTACGCAGTGGTGGTAAGTCCTAACACACCACCGATTGTAACTGTAACCCCAACTAATGCTAATTTTTGCACGGGAGGGAGCCCTGTGACATTAACAGTCACGGGTGCGGCCACATATTCTTGGAGTCCATCAACTAACCTTAACTCGACTACCGATAGCGTCGTTCTTGCCAGTCCCTCAACAACCACCCGTTATGTAGTAACCGGTGCAGATGGCAGTGGATGCTCAAGTACAGCGGCCGCCATGGTAAATGTACGACCTGCGCCGACCTTAACAGTCAGTGCAGTGCCCGATACCGTTTGCGCCGGCGACTCAGTAGCACTTAGTGCAACCAGTACAGGCTTTGTAAACGGCCCCGTTTTCACCTGGACACCCGACTCGCTTATCGGAGCAAACGTAACAGTGGCACCAGGTGGAATCACCGTTTACCACGTTACCATGACAAGTACCAACGGTTGCCCGGCTTATGACAGTGTCACGGTTTATGCTAGTCCACCATCTGTTTCAGCTTTTGGGTATAGTGCCAATGGTCGTACTGTAACTTTTACTGATAGTTCCACCAACGCTACCAGGTGGTTTTGGATCTTTGGAGGCGGCAATGCAAGTACAAGCCAAAATCCCATTTATACGTTTAGCTCAGATGGTACGGATACTATTCAACTGATAACTACAGGCCTATGCAATCATAAGGATACCATTACAAAAGTGATAACTGTTTATGCATTAGGCCTTTCCCAATTATCATCCAATCTGGCAGTAACAGTTTATCCAAACCCTACGGAAAACTTTGCTGTAGTCGAGTTTAACACAAATGAACCTTCGGCGCAACTAATGGTTACCAATGCTTTGGGGCAAGAAGTTGCTACTTACAAATTATCACCCACTGGCACCAATTACAAGCAGCAGATAGATATGAGCAAAATGGCTGCGGGCTTTTACACCTTGCGGGTTACAACTCCAACCCAAAATTTTGCGCAACAGCTTATTAAGCAATAGGAGAGTGATATATCGCCTGGTTCAAACTAAAAAGCCCCTTGCTGATTGGCAAAGGGCTTTTTAGTTTGAACGAAACGAAAGCTGTTATTTCTTGATAATTAATTTAAAGCCGGTTCCGTGAATATTGAGTATCTCAACATTCGGATCTTCTTTAAGGTACTTGCGAAGCTTGGCAATATAAACGTCCATACTTCTACCTGCAAAATACGAGTCACTACCCCACACTGCGTTAAGCGCCACCTCACGCTCAAGTATGCGGTCTGAATAAACAGCCAACATCTTAAGCAGTTCAGATTCTTTAGTGGTTAGTTTAACCTCGTTTGTGCCGGCTTTGAGGATACGGTGCGTATTATCAAAATCAAACTTGCCAAGTTTAAATTGGTTTTGGTTGCTTACTTCCGCTTTAGGCAAGCGCTTAAAAATGTTCTCCATCCTTAAGGTCAATTCTTCCATACTAAAGGGCTTGGTTATATAATCATCAGCGCCAAGTTTTAATCCTTCGATGGTATCTTCCTTTAAGGCCTTTGCGGTAAGGAAAATAATAGGAACGGTTGCGTTTATCCTTCTTACATCTTTGGCCAAAGTAAAGCCATCTTTTTTAGGCATCATTACATCAAAAATGCACATGTCATACTTGTTCACTTTGAACTCGTTAAATGCATCCTCTCCGTTACGTTTTAAAACCACATCATAATTCTTAATTTCCAACGAGTCCGACAGCAAATTACCAAGGTTAACATCATCCTCAACCAGGAGGATTTTTTTCTTTGAAGACATAGTTAGGGAGTTTTTTTGATTTGTTAATTTAACCAATCAAAGCTACTGTAGGTTTAAAGGCAGGCAAAAGACTTATCATTTATTAACAGTTGCATTGGGTATGAAAATATCGAACTTGCTGCCCCTACCCGGCTCACTGTCAACCTTAATTTCGCCGCCGTGCATGCTTATTATCACCTTTACATAACTTAAACCCAGCCCAAAACCCTTTACGTTGTGTATGTTTCCGGTAGGCACGCGGTAAAACTTCTCAAATATCTTTTTCTGGTCTTCTTTTGATATGCCAATCCCTGTATCTTCTATGGCAATCCATATTCCGCGGCTATTGCTTTTTGTACTTACCTTAATTTTCAGGTGATCGTCCTTTTTGTATTTTATGGCATTATCAAAAATGTTGTAAAAAGCATTGGTAAGATGGAATATGTCACCCACAACCACAGGATTTTCGGCATCCAGGTGGCGCTCAAGCTCCCCCTGCTCATTTTGAATTCTTAACTCAAGCGAATCTGCTATATCATCAAGCAAATCATTGATATTCAGGGTGTCCAGTTTAAGTTTGAACTCACCACGATCCAACCGCGCTACCTGCAATACGTTTTCAATATGTCCGCTAAGCCGTTTATTCTCTTCATCAATGATGTTTGAGTAGTTAAGTATTTTTTCGGGGTTGTGTATTACTTTTTCATTCTTCAGCATCTGGCTGGCCAACGATATGGTTGCCACAGGTGTCTTAAACTCATGCGTCATGTTATTGATAAAGTCTGTTTTAAGCTCATCTAAACGCTTTTGACGATAAATGATGTAAAACGAACCACCAAAACTTAAAAGAATTATAAGGATAAATGCCCCGGTTGCCGATAGCATTAGCCACATAGCTTGAAAAATGTAGTTCTTCTTTTGTGGAAAATTCACGATTAGAATGCCCGAATTCTCATAAAGGTCATTGGGAAACAATTTAATTGAGTAGAAATTGGTGTTTTGAGCCTCTTCTTTCTTCACCTGCAAATTGCCATAAAGCATACCCTCGCTCCAGTTATCAAACACTGCATACTGAAAGGGGGTATTGATGCCTATTTTTTTAAGTTCATTACCCAGTAACCTTTGTATTTGGTCGCCGTTTATTCTATCACGCAGGCACTTATCATCCAGCATAAATTGAATAGCGAGGTCCTGAAACAGCCGGTTGTATTTTCTAAACTGCATTTCAATAATGTGGTGCTCACGATCAACATCATTCTTCATTACATCGCGGTCGGTCTTTATCTCGTGCATGCGCTGGGCCCGTTCCTGCAAATAAGTAATGCTGCCCATAAACTTCGAAACAAACCCAAGGCTACTGGTATCGCTGATTCCAAATTTCAAGGCATGTTGGCCAACACTATCAACCAGCGTAAATTTAGGATGATCGTTTTTAATGCTTTCAACCGTATCAACTACCTTGTTAATGGTTTTACCCGCATCGCCCAGGCCCGAGTTCGAAAAGTACGCAACTGCCTCATTGCGCTCAATTCCCTGGGCTACGTTGCCCAAAGCAAGGTAAACACCCTGGTCAAATCTCTCCTCGCGCACAGCGTAGTTTTCCTTAATCCAGCGCAGCTGAATATACATTAAACCCACCAGGGCTATAGTTATACCGGCAATAATAAAGTTTACAAGTCTGAAGTTCATGGAAGCCCAAAGATACACTTACAAAAATAAGTGGGGCAGTCAGGTTAACATCTGTTATGATATGTGATATGGGGATTGGAATTATTAACGAATAGAGATGTAATCAATATCCGTATTTGTCCCTCCACAACCTTTTCAAATTATTCCTAATCTCAATTTCTTTTGAATTATTACCCGGCTCGTAAAACTTTGCACCTTTTATTTTATCAGGCAAGAACTCCAACTCTACAAAATTCCCCTCAAATGAATGCGCATATTTATAGTCCTTACCATAATTTAAATCCTTCATCAGCTTGGTTGGGGCATTACGAATATGGAGCGGTACAGGCAAGTCGCCCCCCCGGTTTACCGCCTCCTTGGCTGCCATAATAGCAGTAGTGGCTGAGTTACTTTTGGCTGAGGTTGCCAGGTAAATAACGGTTTGAGATAGTATTAAGTCACACTCCGGATAACCAATCATAGTTACGGCTTGAAAACATGATGTAGCTAGTAATAAAGCATTCGGGTTTGCATTGCCAATATCTTCACTTGATAAAATGAGAAGTCTTCTGGCAATAAACTTTGGGTCTTCACCACCTATTATCATACGGGCCAGATAATACAACGCCGCATTAGGGTCACTCCCCCGGATTGATTTAATAAAGGCAGAGATGATATCATAATGTTGCTCACCGCTTTTATCATAAATGGCCATTTTTTGCTGAATTACCTGCTCAACAATTTCATTGGTAATTTCAATAGGAGAGGTGGTGATAGAGTTTACAACCAACTCAAGTACGTTCAACAGTTTTCGAGCATCGCCACCACTGTATTTTAGCAGGGCCTCGGTTTCTTTTACAACTACCCGCTTATTCGCTAACTCCTCGTCTCTTTCCAGCGCATGTTTAATCAGCGTCTCCAGGTCTTCGCGCTCTAAAGGTTTCAAAACATACACCTGGCAGCGCGATAGTAATGCCGAAATAACTTCGAACGATGGATTTTCTGTGGTGGCACCAAATAATATAATAGTGCCCCGTTCAACGGCGCCCAACAATGCATCCTGCTGGGCCTTATTAAACCGGTGAATCTCATCAATAAACAAAATCGCTTTTCCTTCTTGCGTTGCCTTTTCAATAACCGCCCTAACCTCTTTTACTCCTGAATCGATAGCACTAAGTTGATGAAATGGTAGGTCTACCTGCTCAGCAATAAAGCGGGCCAATGAAGTTTTACCCACGCCCGGGGGGCCCCAAAATATGATGGAAGGGATATTGCCCGATTCAATCAGTTTACGTAATACTTTACCCTGGCCAATTAAGTGCTGCTGGCCAACAAATTCGGCAATGGTTTTAGGTCGTAAACGTTCGGGTAAAGGGGCTAACATGGTGTGTATAACACTTAGATGGCTGAGTTGTTCAAGGCTTAAAACAGGCCGTAAAGCTCTGCATTCACCTTGTTTATTACTTCACCTTGTGCTTCTTCATCTTCGGCAAAGTTTACCTGGTCAACATCAATAACCAATAGGCGGCCATCCTTATAATTGCCAATCCACTTTTCGTAATAATCATTTAAGCGCCGCAGATAATCAAGGCGGAGGTTATCTTCATACTCGCGGCCCC
>Ga0206832_10185_pt1 | contig 15285 bp, 10 predicted proteins | sample Alteio_BWOrgCont_74_FD_152896 | JGI IMG/M metagenome (GOLD analysis project Ga0206832, IMG submission 152896) | Enriched cells from forest soil in Barre Woods Harvard Forest LTER site, Petersham, Massachusetts, United States -... | ecosystem: Environmental > Terrestrial > Soil > Temperate forest >... | reverse complement strand
CGCAGCTTGAAGCAGATCCTCTTGGACACCCGTAAAAACACGAAGTCGCGGCTCCCCGAGCTCCGGAAAAATTGGCGTGATGCGACCCTGAAAGGCCACGTCTGCCACGACTCGACGTTCAAGCGGTTGGTCTGGCAATGTTAATACTCGAAGGCGGCCAAATGCCAACTCTGGGGCGACCGGAGCGGGACAAACCAATCCGCCCGGCGTGGATGGGAAGCTCGCGGTTAATCCGCTCCCCCAGCGGTTGCTACCGTGGAGGGTGCTGATCGGAGGTATTGAAGCACCAATCAGCTATGCAGGAGCCGCGCCGGGTGAGATCGCTGGCATGTTGCAGGTCAACGCACTAATTCCCGGTAATATTGGCAGTGGGCCGCAGTCCATCACCTTACAGATTGGTGATGCCGGTAGCCAGGCAGGCGTTTTCGTCACGGTGGAATGACGCCGGGAGCACACGGAGCTCGGTGATAGCAAACAACTCATTGCTACTTTGCGCCGATTTACTGCCACTCGCCCAGCAGGTTCCGACCTTCCACACGGAAGTCTCCCAAGTTCACGTCGACGCCGAAGTTCTCTCGGCTGATGGACACGCCGTTACCGGGCTTTCCGCAGGTGATTTCCGGGTTTTTGACGAAGGCAGGAGCCAGCCCATCGTAGGCCTCGGAACTAGCGAAGAGCCGCTCGACCTTGTTCTACTAGTCGACGTAAGCGGCAGCACGCGTCTCGCCCCGCGGAAACTCCGGTCCGCATCGCACCAAGCCTTCGGCGTGCTGAAGATCGACGATCGAATCGAAGTAATGACTTTCAACAAGACGTCACCACTAGCCCTACCCTTCACTGGGAACCTCGGCGCTGTTGAGGACGCACTCGAGGAGATCGCAACCGGGCTCTTTGGCGGTGGTACATACATCCACCGGGCCATTGACGATGCTGCCAAGAATCTCCTTGGCGAACGAAGAACCGGGCACCGTCGAGCCATCCTTATTATTACCGACAATGTCGGGCGCCGAACGATGAGCGAGCAGCGTGTCGTACGCGATCTATGGGAAGCCGATGCAGTGTTGATGGGACTAGTGTTTCACACCTGGTTTTGAGACGCGTCGTGCGATCGTAGCTGTGATTGCGCCGTACGCGCTGATTAACGGCGGACGTGGAATGGCTCGAATGGCGGAGAAGACCGGGAGGCGACACAATTAATGCCGACCATCGGGCTCAGCGTTCACGGAGGCGATGCACCGGCTCCGAAGCCGTTACAGCCTTTACTATCCGACGCCCGAAGGAAAACCGGGAAGCTTCAGAAGCATCCGGGTCGAACTCGCACCCGAGGCTCAGCAGCGCTACCCTGGGGCGCTTGTTCACGCTCGCCGCGGTTATAGGCTAGAGCGATGATCTCGACCGGCTCGATCCCGTACGCACTATGCTGTCTTCCATGGGCACTCCGGATAGCAAAATAACGCTGCACAAAAGCGGGACAAGGCCGAGACAAAGGCCGGACAAGTCCTGGACAAAAGCCGGACAGACAACCCGCAACGCGGGCCGCCCGAACTAAGCCGCCAGGCTTAGGGATGGTGTCTTTCTCTAATTTCAATTTGCAGATGTTGCAAATTGTTGCACTTTGTTAACAAACTGATGCACCGGCTCCCGCGAACCCAAAACTGATGCACTTTGTTAACAAACTGTTGCAATCTGTTGCAGAACCGAAAAAAGCGGAGGAGGAGGATGACTGAACAGAAAAAGCGCAAGGACCACTCTATGGAATCGCCAGACGCTCCGCGGTCTTGCTGCCGGGAAGAAACAAAGCCGCATAGTAGCGACCTCCAGTAGGCGGGAAATGGAGGCAAAGGACGAGGCCAATGCCGACCGCTGCCCCTGCGGAAAAAGTGCGAAAGAAGAATGAGACAGTCGAAATATCCGCCGCACCGATCAGCAGCGGAGATGGCCGCTAACGGACAGCATGAGGCTGAGTTGCACGCCTCACCTCAATCCGGACGACGATCTCACCAAACTCCGGAGGCGTTTGAATTAGTCCGCGCGCTCATCTACTCGCTCCGATCAAGCTGCCCGAAATCGCCGAAAGGACGCCTTGAGTTGGCGGGTACTCCGGCGTAAAAGTTCGAAATGCGTCCAGTGTGAGGAGCCAAAACTCTTCCTTCCACTAGTTTGAATGGTGTTCATTGACTGCTCAACGCGTCGCGGCAGTCCGATTGTTTCGAATAACTTCCGTCCCTGTACGTCTCTCCGTTTTCAGCGCTCCAGCATCGGGCGGCCAACTGTGCCCAAGTTCCATATCATATTCCAACGGTAAAGACGCAGTTATGTGCTTTGAATCTCAGCAGCCAATCAACTACCATCGATCGCCATAGGGCGGCGATCAAAGGACTAAGGAGGGCAGGTTCATTCGCCGGTGAGCCGGATGGTGAGCATGGTAATGTCGTCGGATTGCGGGGCGCCAGCGGTGAAGTCCAGGACTTCGTGGGCAACTCGATCCACAATGGCGCGGCACGACAAAGAATTGGTGCCGCGCAGGATGGCAGCCAGCCGCTCGTCGGTGAAGTCATCGAGCGCCACGTTGGTGGCCTCGGGAACGCCGTCAGTATAAAGAAAAAGCGCATCGCCTAGCCCGAGTTGGACCAAACCGCCCTCATATGGCTTGTGCTCAAAGAGGCCAAGCGGCAGGCCGCCCACGGAGTCAAGAGGCTCCACCGCGCCCGACGCGCGAAGCAGGTGGGGCGGATTGTGGCCGGCGTTGGAATAGCGCAGCTCGCCGGTGCGGATGCTGATTAGGCCATAAAAGCAGGTGGCGAACATCGAGGAGACCCTTTCGCGAACCAGAACGCGATTCACTTCCTGCAGGCAGGCCTCGGGCGCCAGACCTTCCAGAGCGGTGGTCTTGATCTGCGTGCGGGTGACCGCCATATAGAGAGCCGCGGGGATGCCTTTGCCGGAAACGTCGCCAATCACCACGCCTAGATGGTCGTCATCAATCAAGAAGAAGTCGAAAAAATCACCGCCCACGGCCTTGGCCGAGGTCATTTGGGCGTGGATGTCGAAGTCAGAACGCTCGGGGAAGGGTGGAAAGGTGCGTGGAACCAGGGAGTGCTGAATGGTGCGGGCGGTGTCCAGCTCTTTCTGGATCGCCGCGAGCTGCTCTCGGTCGCGAACAGCGTCCACCATTTCCGAACACAGCATCGAGTTTTCAATCGCGGCAGCGGTTTGGAGCGCGATGGTGTTGAGTAGCTTGAGATCCGTGCTGGAATAGAGAGCCCCGCTAGTGTTGGCGAGCGCGATCACTCCGACCGTGCGTTGCTTGGCGCGCAGGGGAGCGCAAATCAGCGAGCGAAGCGAGGGTTCGGCTTTGAGAGCGCGAGGATCTGATGCACAATCGTTCACGATTTCCGCGATGCCGCGATGGAAAATGGACGCAGCGAATCGGGATGAAGCCGATAGGTCCGGGACATCGGCGCCGAAGGAGACCACTGAGCGGAGCGGGTCGCCGGGATTTTCCATCACCAGGATGCCGCCGTGCGAGGCGGCGATGAGGCGGCGGGCTTGATCGAGCGCGGACTGGCTGACGGAGGAAAGATCCAGCAAAGCGGTGAGCTGTTCGGAAAGCTGCTCGATCAAGTGGACTTCCCGGTAAAGGTGCAGCACCTCCGTGGAAAGAGCCCGGCGTTCGGATTCTTTGGCGGCGAGGTGAGTGAGAAGCGAGGCGACTGCGCCGGCAGCCGCGGGCGGCCCGGTCACCCAGCCGAGCGTGCGGTCGTCGAGCGAAATCGGTGCGCGGCAAGGCCCAGCCGAGAGAACTCCGAGCAGGGCCTGGCCCTCGGCATCCTCAATACCGACACCCCCGCCCAAGGCTTCGATGAGGGCTGCAATTGAAGACCAAGGCCCGGCCTTGGGATGGAGAAGCGTTTTGAGGGTCGCTATTGCCACGGGTCTTCTAGAGGCCTAATACAGCGCGCGCTTTGGCCACTAGCGCATCAGGGTCAAATGGTTTCGTCATGTAGAGATCCGCGCCTACCTCCTGGCCGCGCTGGCGGTCAAACTCCTGGCCCTTGGCAGTAAGCAGGATGATGTGGATGTGGCCGAAGCCCATTTCATTTTTGACGGCGTGGCAAACGTCGAAGCCGTTTTTCTTGGGCATCATGACATCCAGGAACACCAGATTGGGCTGCTCATCGCGGATGGTTTGGAGAGCCTCGTCTCCATTTGCGGCCGTGAGAATTTCGACCCCTTCATCTTCGAGTTCTTCGAGTGTCTGCTGGATCAACATCCGCAAATGAGGTTCGTCGTCAACTATCAGGATCTTCATACTGTTCATTGATAAATGAGGAACAAAACGTTTTCCAGGCCTTTTTCGAACCGCAGCGAGCGGACACCCTGGTTGCTCGAAAGCAGCGAATTCAAAATGATAATGTCGGGTTTGGAAGAAACGGCTTTGGAGACCAATTCGGCCCCATTCGATTCCACCACCTGGTAGCCGCGAGTCTGCAGAACATCGGAGAGGGTGCGAATGGTGGAGGCGTCCTCATCCACCACCATGACTTTCTTCTTCGACTTGCCCTGGTCCAACAGCGCCCCGACTTCGCGGAAGAGCGAAGCCGTATCGATGGGCTTGGTGAGATAGCGGTCCACACCGAGGCGGAAGCCGCGTTCCTTGTCCTGGACGATGGAGAGGATGATGATGGGGATGTCCATGGTCACGGGGTCGTTCTTGAGCACGGCCGCAACATCGAAGCCGTTCATCTCCGGCATCATCACATCGAGGATAACCAGACCGGGAGCTTCCTCGCGGATCAGGGCGAGGGCCTGGCGTCCGTTTTCAGCGAGCCGCACGGTGTAGCCTGCTTCAAGGAATTCCTGGTGCAGCAGCGATCGGATGTTGGGATCGTCATCCACCACCAGGATGGACTTACCCCGCGGCTGATGGCTGTCCACCTTTTCGCGCAGCTGGCGAACCAGCGATTCGATATCGATGGTGCGCGGGGAAGGCGCCGCACCGGTTTTAACGGGGAGGGAGAAGGAAAATGTGCTGCCCTTGCCCGGTTCGCTTTCCACCCAGATGCGGCCCCCATGGTGTTCCACGATCTCTTTGCAGATGGGCAGACCCAGGCCGGTGCCCTTAGGTTTGTCCGTGAGTGTGTCGCCGACCTGTTTGAACTTCTCAAAGACTTTGGGTTGATCGGTAGGAGCGATGCCAATGCCGGAGTCTGCAATGCTGACCACAATATCGCCGTCGCGGGCGCCGGCGGAGCAAGTGATGGTGCCGGAGTCCGTAAATTTCACCGCGTTTGATATGAGGTTGATTACCACCTGAATCAGGCGGTCGCTATCGCCGTTGATCTGGGGTAGGCCGGGTTCGATATTCCGCACCAGCATAAGTTTCTTGGCCTCGAACAGCGACGACGTAGCCGAAACCGCCCGCTCGATCACATCGGAGACCGAAAGCGATTCCATGTTCCAGGTGAACTTGCCGGCTTCGATCTTGGCCAGATCAAGCACATCGTCGATCAGTTTCGTGAGGCGTTCGCCTTCACTCACCACCACATTCAGGTTGTCGATGACTTGCCGCTTGGTTTGTTGGATTTTGCGGTCCTCTTCGGGAATCAAGGGAAAGAGGCGTTCTTCCAGCCGGCGGCGGATGATCTTGGCGAAGCCCAGCACCGAAGTAAGCGGCGTACGAAGCTCATGGCTGACAGTGGAAAGAAAGGAGCTCTTGGCGGCGTCCGCATCCTCGGCGGCGGCTCGAGCCTGGCGGGCATCTTCGAAGAGTTTCGCGTTATGAATAGCGACGCCGACAGCGGAGGCGATAGTCGCTAGCAGGCGTTGGTCGGCTTCCGTAAAACGGCCTTCCTGATCGGTGGTTTGGACGCTGATGACGCCGATCATTTCGCCGCCGGCGGGAATAGGTACTCCGAGGTAAGATGCGGCTTGGCGTCCAATCGGCTGGATACCTAACTTGGCGCGGCTGCGATCGAAGTCTTCGTTAATAAGCAGTGGCTGGCCGGTGCGGATGATCTGAGAAGTCAGCCCTTCCCCGTAGGGCCGCGACTCGCTGTCCTCCCCGAAGGTGTAAGGGAAGTGCAGCATCATGCTCGCGCGATCCAGCAAGGAAACATAGGCGATAGACGCATGAAAAACATCCCGAACCTGATCGCCCACAAACTCGATGAGCCGGCCCATGTCGAGATGTGTGGAGAGCGCCTGGGTGATGCGGTTGATGGTGGCCAGCTCAGCCGCGCGATCCCGTATTTCATGCTCGCGTTCGTTGATGAGGCGATATGCTCCGGCGTTGTCCAGAGCGATGGTGGTATAAGCCGCCAGGTTCTCGAGCAGAGTGACGTGCTGTTCAGTGTATGCATTCTTGCGGAAGCTCTGGACACTGAGCACGCCTAAAACGCGGTCCTGCGCGATGAGCGGCAAGTAGATCATCGAAATCGGCGGCTGCGCGGCGGTGCCGTCGGCCAGCAGGCCTTTGTCGTGCCGGTAGGAAGGAACGTACTTTTGAGACTCGGTGGCGACGTCGTTGATCAAAACCGGCTTGCGGTTATCGATGCACCATACCGCGAATTGATTCTTGTCGTTGGCGTCGCGCGTGTATGGCGCGTAGCGTTGACCCCGCTCGATGGCCAGGCTGTATTCGATCGCGTGCTTTTCGGGCCGATACAGCCCCACCCCAAAAATGGTCGCGTCAACCAGCTGGTTAACGCGCTCGTAGAGCTTGAACAGGATGGTATCAAGATCCAGCGATGCCGTTACTTCCTTGCCGATGTCGCTCAATAGCTCAACTTTCTCGTACGCTTGCTGGAGATTGTCCTTCTGCGAGGCGATTTCTCCCGCTTGAGCGCGAATTTCCTGCGTGCGTTCAGCGACCGTAGCCTCCAGTGCCTTAGCTTGAGCTTCCAGAGCCTCCGTTTCGCGGCGGGCCTTTTCCCGCTCGTGATTGACGACACGCTGGCGCGCCACCGCGACCCCCAGCAGCAGCATCAGACCGTACATGGAATAGGCAAGTGTGGTCCGGTACCAGGGCGCAAGAATGGTGAAGCCGTAGATGCCTTCTTCGCCAGTGCGTCCTTCCAGGTTGCGTGCGCGGACATGGAATCGATACGAACCTGGGCCGAGGCTGCTGTAGTTGGCTTCCGTTTGCTTGCCCCAGGCAGACCAGTCCTTGTCGGCGCCCTCCAGGAAGTATTGATAGGTGGTGTCGGCCTCGTCGCCATAAGTAGGCGCGGCGAATTCAAAACGAAGCGAATTGCGGCCGTGCGGGAGATTCGGCGTGGAAGCTCCGCTGCTCTCAGCGCCTCCGAAAATGCTTTCGGCGCCGGAACTGACCTGGCGAACCAGAGTCGGGAAGGATTGCATCCCCGAGGGTCTCACCCGCGGATCGAAACGGGTAACTCCATCTCCACCTACGATCCAATAACCGTCCGGTTGGGATCGCACCTGTTGCATATCGAACCGGGACAATCGGCGAAATGAATCCTCGTCGAGCGCATAGGATCCATCGGGTTGATGCCGGAAGAGGCCCTGGCGCTGACCACTGGGGGAGAGGTTGAAGGCCCAAACATCGCCATTGTCCAATGGGAACAATTGGGCACTGGCATCCGGATCTTTCAGAGGAAGCAAAAAGCGGTCGTCCACAACCAATCTCCGCGCAGCGCCATCCCAGCGGAGCATATGCTTGATTGGGTTGGGAGAAACGAAAACCTGTCCGGCCACCAATGCCAGCGACATGTCACCGTCTAACAGGCCGTCTTTGCTGGTTAGAAACTCCGCTTTTGAATCACGCATTCCGGTTGACGGGACTCTCATGCGTAGCACTCTGCGGTCGGTGGTGGCGGCCCAAAGGGTCCCGTCGGGCTCCTCGGCCAGAAATTGAACGCCGCTGGCGAAATTGGGAAGCCGGCCTTCGTCGATCCATTTTCCACCTTCCCAGCGAATAGAGGAAAGACCCGAATTGCGTCCTTCAAAAACGCGGCTTGGTACACTCCTCGATTGCAGCATCGTGTAGAGTGACTCGGTGTTGCCCTGCAGTCCGGGTATGGCCGGAGAGACCTTCTCACCATCGATTTTCATGATGCCGGATGAGGTTGCGACCAGCAGCTGATCGGCATTCGTCCCCGCTGGATCATGAAACTCAAAAAGCGCGAAGGCTTGCGCCACGGAGGCGGCCATCGGCTGCAGCGACAAGCCGGACTTTGCGTCCGGAGCCAGGCGGTAGAGCGCATTTCCGCCAGCCCCGTTGGACACGTACAGGGATCCGTGAAATCGAATCACATCGCCGGCGGGATCGCGTGAAAAGATAGTGATCGGGGAGTTGGTCTCGACGCGCGCCACTCCGTCACCAAGTCCAAGCCATAGCGCTCCCTCGCGATCCGGGTACGCGGAAATCACGCCCTCAGCTCGGAGACCGTTATCCTTGCTGATAATCCGGCGCAGGCGGCCGTCACGGTTGATAATCACCAGGCCTCCACGGATGGTGGTGACGCCGAAACTCCCATCTGGAAGCCATGTGGACGTGTACACATCGCTCTTTTTGAGATAGTCGTCGGCTTCGGTTGGAAACGGCGTTACTTTCTCGCCATCATAGAGCGTCAGCAACTCGCCCCGGGCGGAGACCAGCATGCGCCGCTCATCGTAGGGATGCAGAAATAGCTTGGTAGAATTCTTGTAGGCGCTGCCGGCCAGGGGCCGCAGTTCATCGCCCACAATTTCCTCCAAGCCAATCCCCTCTTCCGATGTGTAGATCCGGCCACGAACTTCTGAAAGAGCTTGAAAGCGGCTAGTGGCGGTCCAGACTTGCATGCGTTTGCCATCCCAGCGGAAAATGCGTTGAAGGGACCGAAAGAAGTTGCCCTGCGGTGTGATCAGAACCTGCCAGAGGTCGGTGAAATTGCGGTCCTTTGGCGGGATCTTGTCGAGCAGCGAGACGAAGTGTAGATTCCCGTTCGGATCAGCATCGAGCGAACCGAAGTTGGCGTAGGCGCCGATCCAGATTTTACCGGCGCCGTCCACCGCGCTGGAGCGCACTACGCTGGAGGGCACCGATATCCTTCGCCAGGTGACGCCATCGTACTCAAGAACCACTTTTTGGATGCCAAAGTACAGGACCCCGCGGCGGTCCTGGACTATCGTCCAAACCTGGCTTCCGCCACTGGTTGCACGAATCGCGTAGTTGTGCAGTACCGGCATTCCCACTTCGCCCTGTGGTTGAGCGGGGCAGAGCGCGGGCAGGCAAAGTCCAGCGAGCAATGCAAGCGCCAGGCGCTGGAGTTTCGATCCAGACATTTGGGTTAATTTGATTATTAGACTCTACCACGTCAGCACAATCACCGCCGGCCGGGAACTACCCAAGCCGCAGTACGAAGTCACCTTGCTGTTTCTCGACTAGGTGGGCCGCCGCCGTGGGGAAGTAACGCGACCTCCTGAACCGTTTCGTCTAACACAGTCTCCAACGCCCGGGTCTCAAGAGGCGCATGCCAGCTTCATGGCAGAGTGCCATGGCTCCGGCGCATGATGATGAGTAGCATTTCCTACAATGCTCGATAATTACTTCAAATTGAAGGGCGTTGCCGACTGCCAAGTTTGGTTCCTGACGTGTTTCTTCAATAACGGCTTTCCAAGTGAAAAGCCTGAAAGGAGCAACAGCACAACGTTTCACAAACCGGGCCGTAGCACTGGTGTCAGCAGCGTCCCTGAATCGCTGACCGCCTTCGCGCAGGAGCATTACACCCAATTTGAAAGCGAGGCTAGCGTTCAGGCACTCGGCACCTTCGTTACGCAGACGACCCAGAACGGGATTGACGACAGCGCCACCGACAGTAGCAGCGTTCTGGCGACATATCGCTACTACTTCAAACGTCACAACGGCGTCGAAGTCAATTACACGTGGACCTCGAATACGGAAAGCTGCAACGCATTTCGGTTTTACGGCGGGGCGAGCGATGTCAACCTACCGATCACCTGTTCGTTCGGGCCGAGTACCACGGATTGGTTTGCAACTCGCCGAAATATGATCTCGCTGGCTTGAGTGGATTCGATCGAGTGACGCATCGCGCCGAACCTGGCTAGCCCTCAATATTCCCGGAGCTTTACAGGAGGCCCCATGACAGCAACACACTATACAGCGCGCACGATAAACAACTCGAATTCGGCGCCTTTTGTGGAACTACATCAATCCCTGGCCAGCCGTGCAGCCGGAATCTCATCATTCGTGGATCAACTCATGCTCTTCATCAAGCTCTTCATACGCAAAGTAGGAGGCGCCAACAAGAATGAAGACGAAATTGAAACCGCCGTGCACGAGGCTGTCGTCAACGCCATAGTCCACGGCAATCGCGAAAATCCCGAGAAACGGGTTTATATCATCTGCCGTTGCAGCATGAATGGGGAGGTAGTGATTTCCGTACGTGACGAAGGAGCAGGCTTTGATTACCGGGCAGTCCCCGATCCAACCGGAGCCCAGAGATTGCTTCTCATTCACGGACGCGGCCTGCACATCATGAAGGCGCTAATGGACGAGGTTTGGTTCGAAGAGAACGGCACTGTGGTTCTAATGCGAAAACGAATTGAAAACCTGAGTTCCTCACGTGAGGCAGCATGGGCGCGTTCTTAACTCATTCGCTTAATGCCAGCGTCAAGATCGGCCTGTTCTCCGTTTTGCCGCTACTCGCCTTGACGAACGCCTTCGCCGAGCATGTTCCAGCACGGGACAACACGGTCGTGTCCTGTCCGCCGGCGGCGCTGGCACTTGAGCGGTTCACAGCCAACCAGCAGCTTAATAGCCGAACGCCTGTGGAGATTATCGAGATTGAGGCTTCTTTGCCCAAGCTGAATCAAAACGGCCGACTGCGCGCAATTCGCCGCGCCTTATCCGCGCACCGTCCGGAATATCAGATCCTCGAGGTCTCCGGTGATTCGATGGTGAAGCATCAATTGATCGTCCGCTATCTTCATGCGGATGAGCGAGCGGCCGAACTCGACAATGCGTACACCGCGATCACGTCACCGAACTACAAGTTCCATTACATGGGCCCGGTTCAGCTCGGTAAGGACGTGGTGTATGCGTTTCGAATAATTCCGCACAAGAAGCGCCAGGGACTCATCAACGGCGTACTCTGGATTGACAGCGACACGGGCATAGCCGTTCGTCTATCCGGGTACTTAGTCAAGAACCCTTCCATATTTGTCAGGCGTGTCAATCTCACTCGAGAGAATCATATCCACGACGGCATCGTTGACGCGCGGATTACCCATCTTCTTATTGATACCCGTTTAGTGGGAACCGCCCGGCTGGTAGTTGTTGAGCGCCCGAGTGCAGTTCTTGGAACTGGGCCAGCAATCCCATAATTCAGTGTTGTGCCAATGCAACGGGGAGGCTCAGGTCGGAGTTCTTATCGCAGCCTCAAACGGCCACGTAGCCATAGCGCAGATTCGTCCGACTTGGCCCCGACTGCAAGTATTCTTCTTTCAGTGCTGCGAAGCGATCCATTTTCGACCAGCGAGCGGGAGCCTTGTAATCGTAAAGGCGCGAGGAATTTCCGCTAAAGATTGCCGTCTTGACTGGGCCATCAGCCGGGCCAAGAGGTTTGAATCCGAATCGCTTCTGCATTTCTTCCGGTATTTCGAGCCGCCTCAAACCCTCGATTTGCCACTGCGGTGAACCGGTCCACAGAGCATCCGTCCCCCAGACCACGTGATCGGCTCCCAGACCCTGTATGAGACAACCCACCAGGTAGGCTGCCAATTTCGGCTGAGCCACCGTGCTCGCAGCGAAGAGCTGGCCCAGATCGCCATACACGTTGGTGATGCCATGCTTCCCCGGAATTTCCGCCAAATCTGTTACCCATTCATTTCGTCCGCTTTTCTCCACCATCGCCCAAGCTTCCGCGGCATCCGAGCCACCGCCTCCCACATTGCGATAGCCGGAGTGGTAGATGACGAAATTAAGCTGCGGCCAATCCTTGGCGGCCTTGGCGACGTCACTAACGTCCGCATAAGGGCGAAGGCTGGGAAACACTTTGTCCAGCGAGGGCGGAAAGAGGCCTTTATGGACGCAAACGTTCCTGATGCCCGCCTTCTGCATCTTCTCGTAGCCGAGATAGGCGACTTTCTCGTCGTCCATACGCCAAGGGTAACGGGCGGTCTCTTTGTGCGTGTTGTCGCCGATGGTATAACCTTTCACGGAGTCGGGTTTGAGAGCGAGTGCGCGATCGAGATTGTCGAGCCATCCGGGCCGGCCAGGCGTAAAAATGGCGTGGCATAACAAGCGCTTGGAGCCGGCAGCTGTGTTTACTTTGGCGCGGGCCGCCGCCATCATCTCATTCGTTAAGAACCAGTCGCGAGGTATATCGGACGGCGCGCTCGAGATCAGCGCCACTTTGGTGTCGCTGTCCAGGAAGATTTCCTTGTAGTAATTGTTGTACTTCAAATCTTCGATAGTTTGCTTCTTGCCCTTCAGTGCAGGATTCCATCCCGCGTCGCCTACGGCCTGCCGCATTTTCACAAAGCCCGTGAGCCGTGTGTCGTCGCGCAGAAAGTGCGTGTGGCCGTCGAAGATAAACTGGTCTTGAAGCGATGTGGCCCGCTCATCGGCCATTTCCGGTGTGGCAGCTTCGGCGGATGTCACGTCGAAGAGCCTGCCGTAGACCTGGTTCATGGCAAGAAATGCAGCGGCCATGCCGGCTGGCGTGGTAAAAAATGACCTTCGGCTCATCCCCTGCTTGCGCGCCAGCTCGGTTCCCAATTCCTTCAGCCGCGCTTCCACCTCGCGCTGTGGTTTGTTCTGAGGCGCGGGAAAGAACTCGTCGCTCGAAACAATCTGCGTGGGAATCGGTGAGGCGAAGGACGACGTCTCCGCCGGTTCCAACGCCCGCAATTCTTCCGGGCTCAGAAAACCGCTCATCGATCTGCTCCTTGGCCGAGGACTAACAGCCTGAAGGTCCCAGGCGCCATCGACGGCGGCTGGTGGGGTTCCTTGGGTTGTGGGCCAAGGTCAGCCGTGACGGTGTAGATGCGGTGCAATTTTTCATCGAGTTCCATAGTGCGAGCTCCTCGTTCCGTCTGGACGTTGTCGATCACGGAGTATTTGTCTGGAGAATCTTCATGAATCACCGTCAATGTGCCGTCGCCGTTCGAGCTGAAGAGCAGTTGGTTGCCTGCATCGAACCGAGCCGCATCCACACCTTCGCCAATTGCTGGGCTTGCCACCACTTTGCCCGTGTCGGCGTCCATCACCACCATCATCCTGTTGTGGCACCCGATGAAGAGCCGCCTGTGCCCGAGGTCTATGGCGATAGCCGATGGGCCTTCCCCCGGAGCAAGGGGCCAGCGATTCAGGATCTTGAGGGTTTTCGAATCGATCTCGACCACTTCGTTCTTGTCCTCAAGATTATTGTAGATGTGTCCTTGGCGGTCTGCCACAGCGAACTCAGGGCTGCCGCCAAGATCGATACTGCCAACCCCACTCCCCGTAGCAGCGTCGATGGCGGTGGCTGTTCCGTCGTGTCCACTGAAGGCGAAGACGCGCTTTGAGGCAGGATCATAGATCACGGCATCCGGATTCTGGCCTGTCTTGGCGCTCCCAAGTTTCTGCAAAGTTTTCAGATCGAAGATCGTTACCCGATTGGCTTCGTCCTCACTGATGAACCCGCGACCGAACTCACGCGCGATGGCAATGCCGTGCACTCCTTCAATCCCTGGAATGTCACCCACAACATGGTAGCTGTCGGCATCAACCACCATCACATGCGTCCAGCGGGTAATATAGAGCCGCCTAGCGCCAGCATCCATTGCCAGATAGTCCCAAAACCCCTCGCCACCAAGCGTCACCTTTGCCAGGGGATGATAGCCAGATGCAGTGGCGGCCACGGCTAGAACAGCGAATCCGATAAAAACCGCCAGAGCTAACAAATGTGTGTGTACGTTATCCTTCATCGACAATCCCTCCCTCTTTAGACTCGCCCACGTTCGGCATGCCTTCTAACCTTTCGTCGCCAAGGGGTAAATTTCCGGCGCAGGATGCGCAGGCCGTGGCTTGTGGATCACCGTGACGGTAGGTGGTGGGTTCGACTCTGCAGATACAATTCCTCCATCGGAGTCAGCGAGTTCATGCAATCGATTTTCTTGCCGTTCCGCAACTGGCCGGAGACTCGGTTTGCGATCGCCTCATCTCCTCCATGACAAATCGCATGCCCCAGTTCGTGGCGTACGGCAATGGTAAGAAGTTGGTCGATGGGCACACGAAAGTCTTTCACCAGCTCATTGGTTCGAACTGAGGTTGGTAAAAAGAGTGCCTCTTCGAGAAATGTTTCGCGTGCCTCGATGTTGGTAAACGCCGGGCTGCGCCTGTCGAGGTGCAGCTTCTGCACCAGTTGCTGCCAATCTTCGGATCCCACCACCATCCAGCCCCAATGCCTCGGCAGGTCCGCAGAATAGCGCATCAACTCCGCTTTTATTTTGGCGATGTCCTGAAGGCATTCACGGCGGCCCAATCCCGCATCGCAGAAGAATTGCTGGGTTGCGAGAGTATTTATGGGTGCTGACTGCGAGGCGGCGGTTGCCAACGGACACGCCTCGCAGAGAACGACAACAGCCAAGAAGCGGCTGATCGGACAAGCTGCTTTCATACAAGCTTCCCTCCTGAGTGCGGCAACCAGCGATCGCAGGTTGTCCTCTTGCTGGGAGCAGGATAAGTGGGCCAAGCAGATATGCACTAGCTGTTCGTCGCGAATTGCTGCTTTTCCGACGCAGGGAGCGTGGGCGTCAGCGGCTCATCTGATTGAAGAACGATCCACGGAAATTCCGGCTCAGGGTGAGCTCAGCACCATTGGTTAGTTTCACGATGTAATCTCCGTGAAAGAGCGGGTGCAGTCCGCGTACAGCCGCTTTGCGAACCAGAATGGATCGATGTATTCGAAGGAACTCTTTAGGATCGAGCGTGTCTTCTAAACTCGTGATGGTCTGTCTGGTGATATGATCGCCGCCGGCGGTATGAATCACGACATACTTGTTGGCCGCCTCGATCCAAAGAATCTGTTCGACTGGCACAAAAATAATCCCGTTCTCGTCTTTGATGGCCAGCCGCGAGAGCCAGGGATTCGCCGCTGCCTGGCCCACGGAAAGATTTTCTCGCGTGCCTAAACGCCGCATGGCGCGTTCCAGCGAAATCGACAGCCGTTCTTTATCGAAGGGCTTCGAAAGATAATCGACCGCCTCTACTTCAAAAGCTTTCACTGCGAATTCACTGTAGCCTGTAACAAAGATAAAGGCCGGCCTCTTTTCGAT
>Ga0206832_10184_pt1 | contig 15287 bp, 14 predicted proteins | sample Alteio_BWOrgCont_74_FD_152896 | JGI IMG/M metagenome (GOLD analysis project Ga0206832, IMG submission 152896) | Enriched cells from forest soil in Barre Woods Harvard Forest LTER site, Petersham, Massachusetts, United States -... | ecosystem: Environmental > Terrestrial > Soil > Temperate forest >... | reverse complement strand
CGAGTGGTTGCCCGCCTATATGGATGCCGGATTTTTCGCATTTAACAGGCCCGGGCCCGACAGGATGCTGTCAAGCTGGTTCCTGGCATCCGGAAAATACAATTACATTACCGCCACCTACCAAAACAGGGTAAACAAATTTTGGAACGAAAACACCGGGATACAGCTTATTGATGATACACGCTGGCGGTTTTTATACAAAAAGCTGCAAAAGCTAAACCCGCAGCTATGGTTCAGCAGCCTTTTTACCAAAATATTAAAAGTATACCCCTATTTCTGGTTCCATTATACGTTTGAATATATTTATTTGAGGGATGCCAATTTTCGGGAGCTATGGGATTCCGTACCCAAATTCAGTGCCGATATTCCGCACCGTTTGTTATTTGAAGGCCTTTTTAAACCAATAACGGAAGAATTGAAACAGGTGATAGATCAAAAAAAATCACCGGTATATAAACTTACCTGGAAGTATGAGGCAAAAGAGTACCAACCCGGAACGGTGATGTATTATTTGTTTAATGGTGAGAAGTAAAAAACTTACGAAGTTTTTAAAACTTCGTAAGTTTCATTCAGCCTGAATTATACCTGGCCCCAACTAATTACTGATCATCAATCTCTAATCACCGAACTACTTCCGCTCGCCCTTCATCTTCGAAGCAATCTCAAGCGCTTTGTAGGCATTTACTATACCGCCCGATTTGCAGAGGGTAGTAAAATCAACCAGTTGTTTGGTGCCTGGTTTATATACCATAGTGCCTTTTAATGGCGTAGCTGATTGCATTATGATCTGCTTTAACTGCGCCGCGCTTAGTTTTGGATAATATTCCAGCAGTAAAGCCGCAATACCGGTAACTATAGGCGATGCGAAGCTGGTACCATCGGCAGTATTAAACTCCGCGTCGGTATCTATAGAAGTTACTTTAACACCAGGGGCAAAAACATCAACATTCTTTAACCCGTAATTGCTGAAGTTACTGGCAAGTGAGGTATCCGCAAGTGAAGCAGATGCACCTACATTGATCATGTTATCAGCATCAGTTGCTGATCCATCTAAGAAGGTATCATTAGGGTATTGCGGCACTGAGTCGACATTCAGGTTATCATTGCCCGATGCCTGCACCAGCAGCACATCCTTTGATGCGGCGTATTTAAAGGCTTCATCAACCCAATCCTTATGCGGCGATAAATATTTGCCGAAGCTCATGTTAATTATTTTAGCGCCGTTGTCCACCGCGTAATGTATAGCGTTGACAATATCCTTATCATATTCATCGCCGTTAGGGATCGCTTTCAACACCATGATATGTACATTGTCGGCTACACCATCAATACCATAGCCATTATTGCGCTTGGCGCCAATCAGCCCTGCTACACCAGTACCATGCGAGGCATCGGTATATTTTAAAATATTATTGCCATATGGCTTGCCGTCATTAACATCCGGGTCGTCCCCTACTATTTCTTTACGTTCGGTAAGGTTTGGCGTGATATCGTTATTGAGCTTTTCAATATACTCACTCATATCCTTTAGCGTGGAAACATTGGTAGCTGTACGCCCTTCCTGCTGCAGCACCAGGCTCCATACATATTTACTTTGCACCAGCGTATCATTTGTGCTACTGATCTTATCCAGGTCCTTTATAGTAAAACTGGCATTGGGACCAAGGTTGAGGGCTTTTTTAATATAACCGTTAGTTACCATGAGCGCGCTCATATCCGGCTGTAATTCCGCTAACTCTTTTATTGATTTAGCTGTTGTTGAATCGCGCCTGGCCTTTACCGTTAACCAGTAAGCATATTCCTTTTCATCACCCGCAGGTGCCGAGGTTACATTGGCGTATTTGCCCTTTAGCTTGTAATAATACCTGATCTCTTCGCTGGTTTCATTCAGGTCGGCTTTGCCATTCTTTCCGCCTAAAAAATTCCAGCCGTGTATATCATCAATATAACCATTGTGGTCATCGTCTTTTCCATTGCCCGGCTTTTCTTTGGGGTTTACCCATAATACGCCTTGCAGGTCCTTTTGCAGGGTATCAACACCACTATCAACAATAGCAACCAGCACGGACTTGCTTTTTTTGCCCTTTATAAGTTCATAAGCCTGGTTTAGGCTGATACCAAAGTAGCCATCAGTTTTTAAGTCGAGTGTGTGCCAGTCTTGGGGAGGATCATTAGGTGCAGACGGCAGCTTTTGCGCCATTGTTCCTGTACTTACTAAAACTATCCCGCACAAAAACGCGCTAAAAACTGGTAACCGAAAATTATACATATATTATTATAGTTGTTGGTGAGTGGTGAATGGTGAGTAGTGAATGGAGGAGTTAACTTTTAAAACTACTCACCATTCACTGCTCACTACTCACCAATCACACTAAAGATCAAATTTTATCCCTTGTGCTAATGGCAACGCTTTTGAGTAATTAATAGTATTAGTTTGCCTGCGCATATAAACTTTCCATGCATCAGAACCCGATTCGCGGCCACCACCGGTTTCTTTTTCACCGCCGAATGCGCCGCCAATCTCTGCTCCCGATGTACCGATGTTAATATTTGCAATTCCGCAGTCAGAACCACCGGATGATAAAAATTGTTCGGCCTCGCGCAAATTATTTGTCATGATCGATGATGATAATCCTTGCGGCACGCCATTTTGCAGCTCAATGGCTTCATCAAGCGTTTTGTATTTGATGAGGTATAATATAGGTGCAAAGGTTTCATGCTGTACAATGGCAAAGCTGTTATCAACCTCGGCAATACATGGTTTTACATAGCAACCCGATGCATATTTATCACCCTCCAGCTTACCGCCTTCAACAATAAAATTACCGCCCTGAGCCTTGCATTTTTCTATCGAATCGAGATATAAGCTCACCGCGTCCTGATCAATCAGCGGACCCATATGGTTGTTTTGATCCAATGGATCACCAATGCGGATCTGCCCGTAGGCTTTCACCAGTTTTTGTTTAAAGGCATCGTAAACACTTTCATGAATAATGAGCCTGCGGGTACTGGTACAACGCTGCCCGGCAGTACCCACTGCGCCAAACACTGCACCAATAAGCGACATATCCAGATCGGCATTTTCACTGATGATGATGGCGTTGTTTCCGCCCAATTCAAGCAAACTGCGGCCAAGTCTTGCACCTACCGCAGCACCCACAGCCTTGCCCATTCGGGTTGAGCCTGTGGCTGATATTAATGGCAGGCGTTTATCGTTTGACATCAGTTCGCCAATGTTACGGTCGCCGATAACCAGGCAACCTACGCCTTCATCAATATTGTGCTTTTTGAAAACTGTTTGCGCAATATGCTGGCACGCAATAGCTGTTAAAGGTGTTTTTTCAGATGGTTTCCATATACAAACATCGCCACAAACCCAGGCCAGCATGGCATTCCAGCTCCAAACCGCTACCGGGAAATTGAATGCCGATATCACACCTACAATCCCCAGCGGATGGTATTGCTCATACATACGGTGCTCGGGGCGCTCGGAGTGCATGGTAAGGCCGTATAACTGCCTGCTCAGGCCTACCGCAAAATCAGCAATATCAATCATCTCCTGCACCTCGCCGTAACCTTCCTGCAGGCTTTTGCCCATTTCGTAGGATACGAGTGCGCCTAATTGCTGTTTATTGGCACGGAGAGCATCGCCAATTTCACGCACAATTTCACCGCGTTTTGGGGCGGGAACGGTACGCCAGGTTTTAAAAGCTTTGGCCGCCTGCTCAACTACCTGGTTATAATCACTTTCCGATGCTATTTTTACCGATGCTATCTTTTTCCCATCAACAGGCGATAAAATATCTTTTATAGCTGCACCGGAGCTGCTACCCCAGTTACTGCCTGTACTAAACGCATCATTAATGTCGTTTATATGTAAATGATTGAGAGTTCCTTTTATATCGATGCTCATAATGGTACTTTTGTCAAAGGTAAAAATCTTTAAGGCAATTTATATCAACCCACTCCTTGCCAAAAAATCGCAAAATGGTTTACATTTATTATCAGGCACTTGTGAATAAAGCGTGTTAAAAATGTTCGAATGTTGAAAACTTAATTGCCTTTTGGGTTCTATTTATTGTAATTTAAACTCGGTTAAGCATTAATAATAACAAAAAATGCTAACCAGGAACGTGTTCTGCAAACCTAACTGAATGGAAGAAGAATTTGAATTTGGTTTTACCGAAGACCCAAAGTTCTCGGTAGAACGGTACGAGGAAATGATCCGCAATCACGACCAGTACTTTTTTGATGCCCAGGCGTTTGAGAACATTATCGACTACTACATCGAGAAAAATGATCCGGCCAAAGCCTTACAGGTATCTGAGTATGCGCGCAATCAACACCCGTTTGCCGCCGTATTTTTAATTAAACAGGCCCAGTTATTAGTTGTCACCAACCGCGCCGCCGAGGCATTTGCTGCTTTGGATAAGGCTGCCATGCTGGAGGCTTCAGATGCGGATATTTATATTATCCGCGGCAACCTGTATGAAAGTATGGAGCGCTATGATGAAGCGCTCGAAAACTACGAAAAGGCCCTTGGCCTTGCCGAAGAAACTGACGAGATATTGCTGCATATAGCCTACGTACACCAGAATATGGGCGATTATAATACGGCAATTGACTACCTGAAACTGTGCCTGAAACAGAATATGGAAAACCAGGACGCTTTATACGAGCTGGCTTTTTGCTATGATGTGATGGACAATCAGCAGGAGAGCGTTCAGTTCTATCAGCAATATATTGATAACGAACCCTACAGCTATGCCGCATGGTATAACCTGGGCAACGCCTATACCAAGCTTAGCCTGTTTGAGAAAGCTATTGATGCTTATGATTACGCCATATTAATTAAGGATAATTTTGCATCAGCCTACTTTAACAAAGGCAACGCACTGGTTAACCTGGAAAAATATGCCGAAGCCATTGAGGTTTACCGCCATACTTTTGAGTATGAGCAACCCAATGCCGATACCTATTGCGCCATTGGCGAGTGCTATGAAAAGCTGGAGCAGATGGATGATGCCAGAGCTTTCTACAAAAAATCGGTTAAAATGGATTCAAAGCTGGCTGATGCCTGGTTTGGGATTGGTGTAACCCTTGATTTTGAGGAGCGTTATTTTGAGGCCCTGCACTTTTACAAAAAAGCACTCGATCTTGATATTGCCAATGCTGATTACTGGTTTGCTATAGCCGATGCCGAATACAAGCTTGGCCATATAACTGAAGCCGAACAGGCCTATGAAAAAGTGGTTGAACTAAACCCCATTGATGTGGACGCCTGGCTGGATTACTCATCTATATTATATGAGCAAACTCGTTTGGTAGATGCTATTGAGGTAATATCGCAGGCTATAAAGAACAACCCGGAGGCAGCAGAGCTTTACTACCGTATGGTAGCTTATTTGTTTGCCAAAGGCGATTATAATGAAGCATTGAACAACCTGGAGCTGGCATTATCGTCGGACCCGGATAAACATTATATTTTGTTTGATTACTTGCCGCAACTGCAAAAAAACAAAGTGATAGTGGATATTATTAACAGGTACACTAAATAATTAGTGATTGAGTGAATTAGCGATTTGAGTTTGCTGATTCAATATTTACTGATTGTTAAATAGAAGTAAAAATTGCATTACATTCATTAAGCCCCTAATAACACCATATACTATTTCGTTAGAAAAGCCAAAACATATTACTCGTTTTGGTTTTTTTTATGAACTTTACCGCCACATTTAGCTACATGCTATTCAACCCCTAGTAGTATTTTATGAATTACCATATCAATGATCTTCCTGAACGTACAACAAAGCCCCGCAACAGCGGTATAACCATGGTAATGGATAAAGGACTTAGTTTACGACAGGCCGAAGATTTTATTGAGGTTGCAGGCATGCATACCGATATTGTTAAACTGGGATGGGCTACCTCGTTTGTAACTCCCAACCTTCAGCAGAAATTAGACCTGTACCGCGAAGCGGGCCTACCGGTATATTTTGGCGGAACCTTGTTTGAGGCTTTTTTAGTTAGAGGACAATTTGATGATTACCGCCGCATACTCGAGAAGTACAAAATGGAGCATGTGGAAGTATCCGACGGCTCCATAACTATTGAGCACGATGAGAAGTGCGAGTACATCCGTCAGTTAAGCAAGGACCATACAGTTATATCAGAAGTAGGCTCAAAGGATGTGCAAAAGATATTTGCCCCTTATAAATGGATAAAACTGATGCAGGCTGAAATTGAAGCCGGATCGTGGAAAGTGATAGCCGAAGCTCGTGAAAGTGGCAACGTAGGTATCTACCGTGATTCAGGAGAAGTGAGGCAGGGTTTGGTGGATGAAATACTTACCCAGATACCTGAAGAAACCATTATATGGGAAGCCCCGCAAAAGGCACAGCAGGTATGGTTTATTAAACTGATAGGCGCTAATGTAAGCTTAGGCAACATTGCCCCTGCTGATGTGATACCGTTGGAAACACTAAGATTGGGAATCAGAAGCGATACTTTTGATCATTTTTTGGGATTGTAACATGTGGTATAAGGGCTGTCATGCTGAGCGCTAGTCGAAGCATGTGCGTAAAGGCCTGCCCACATGCTTCGACTAGCGCTCAGCATGACAGCCACCTCATTAAGAAGATTAATAATTAAAGCAAAACGCCCCAACCCCTATTCATATAAATTACATCATGAAAAAATACGGGCTTATAGGTTTTCCGCTTACACATTCTTTCTCAAAAAAATATTTTACAGATAAATTCGAGAAGGAAAAGATAACCGGCGCGGAATACGATGTTTATCCGCTTGAACATATCAAGGACCTGCAGGATCTGTTAGATGCTCATCCCGATATTTGTGGCTTAAATGTTACCATCCCCCATAAAATAAGTGTATTAAAATACCTCGACTGGATTGAACCTGATGCCAGGCACGTTGGCGCTGTAAATTGCATCCGTGTAACTGCAGAGAGCCCGGTATTGGCTGCTTTTTTGGGTGAGGTTGGTGTAAATGGCCACGATTTCAGGCTGGAAGGCTTTAATACCGATGTGTATGGCTTTGAACACTCTTTGCGTCCGCTGCTTAAAGACCCCAACGACGAGGCCCTTGTTTTAGGCGATGGCGGTGCTGCAAAAGCGGTAAAATGTGTATTAGAAAACCTGGGGATCGACTATAAAGTAGTGACCCGCCAGCCACATCCGGGCAATATTTTATTTAAAGATCTTAAACCACATCATATAAAAAATCACCGTATCATCATTAATACTACACCATTAGGTACATCACCAAATGTGGATGAATGCCCGCCGATTCCTTATGAGGATATCACCGAGCATCATTTGTTATATGATCTGATCTATAATCCCGAAAAAACACTATTTTTAAAGAAAGGTGAAGAAAAGGGCGCAACAATTAAAAATGGTTATGAGATGCTGATACTACAGGCAGAAAAATCGTGGGAGATCTGGAATTCAAAGGAATTGACCCCATGAAGATATACGGATTAATAATTATTGCTTTATTACTGGGTGCCTGCAACAATAACCACGATTATACACCAAAGCCAAGAGGTTATTACCGCATAGTTTTCCCTAAAAAGGAATACCAGCAATTTACCGGCCCATACCCGTTTACCTTTCTGTACCCCAAATACGCGGTAATTGAGCAGGATAAAAACCCGCAGACCAAGGATAAAAAGCTCATCAACATGAAATACCTGCTGAACATGCAGTTCCCGCAATTTAAGGGCACGCTGCATTTAAGTTACGAGAGTATCACATCGCCAAAAGTATTTAATGAGCTTACCGAAGATGCCCGCACATTTGCATTTAAGCATACAGTAAAAGCCACCTCGATAGATCAGGGCCTGATCCGCATACCCGGAAATAAGGTGTATGGTATCTATTATACTATTGATGGCAATGCCGCTTCATCGGCACAGTTTTTCCTTACAGACAGCACCCGCAATTATATTCGTGGAGCGCTGTATTTCAACACAGAACCAAAGCTTGATTCAATACAACCGGTGCTTGATTTTGTGAAGAAGGATATGAATGTGATGATCAAAAGCTTTAAGTGGAAGTAATTTTTGATTTGGGAATTGGGATGTTCGATCTCGGATTTATCCCCATGTAGAGACACAATACTTTGTGTCTCTAATTAAAATTCACCAATGGCGCAAGTCTTGTGGGTGAAAGGCACCGGTGTAATAGCTGCTGACTTGTGCCTGTCCAAAAAGCACAAGTCACCCTATCTTATGCCATCACACAAGACTTGCGCTAAAAACTGAAAATTATTGGATAGAGACGCAAAGTATTGCGTCTCTACAGATATTGTGTTAAGCATTAAACACCGCCAATGCCTGCTCAATCCTGTTGATCGTTTCATCCTTACCCAGCAGCGCCGCAATATCAAAAACATGCGGACCGAATTTGCCGCCTACCAGCATAATGCGGAACGGCAGCATCACGTCACCTGCTTTCAGTCCTTTCTCTTCCATTAATGCTTTAAATTGCTGCTCAAATACAACGGCATCAATAGATGCTTCATTCTTCAGCATGACAATAAGGGTATTGAAAAAATCCGTTTTGGCATCGCTCCATTTTGGTTTAACGGAGTTGATATCATATTCTTTAGGTACTTCAAAAAAGTAAGCGGATTGTTGGTAAAAATCAGTCAGTAAAGTGCATCTTTCTTTAATAACATCAATTACTTTTAACAGGTAATTATCATCGCTTACAGCTACGCCTTTATCTGCAAGCACAGCCTTAACTTTATCTTTTAAACTTTCAGCGCTTGTTCTTTTTATCCACTCGGCGTTGTACCATTTCGCTTTTTCAAAATCGAACTTAGCACCGCCTTTATTTACACGTTCTATAGAGAATTTCTCGATCAGCTCATCCAGCGTAAATATTTCATTATCAGTACCATCGTTCCAACCCAGCATAGCCAATAGATTTAAGAAAGCCTCAGGCAAAAAACCTAGCTCTCTGAAACCCGGGGTAAGCTCACCAGTTTTGGCGTCAAACCAGTTCATGGCATACACAGGGAAACCTAAGCGTGCGCCATCGCGTTTGCTTAGTTTACCGTGGCCATCAGGTTTTAATATCAGTGGTAAATGTGCCCATTGTGGCATATCAGCCTTCCAGCCCAAATATTCCCACAGCAATAAATGTACAGGGGCAGATGGCAGCCATTCTTCACCACGGAAGGCATGTGTTATCTTCATTAAATAATCATCAACTACAACTGCTAAATGATAGGTAGGCATTCCGTCCGCCTTTAATAAAACTTTATCATCAACCTGGTTGGTTTCAAAACTCACATACCCGCGAATCATGTCATGAAAGCTGATGGTTTCATCCTCCGGCATTTTAATGCGGATTACATGCGGCGTTCCGGCATCAAGCAATTGATCAACCTCATGTTGTTTTAAAGACAGTGAATTGCGCAGGCTATCCCTGTAAAAATGACCGTACTGAAAATTCGGGATCTCCTTACGGTTCTTATCCAGTTCCTCAGGGGTATCAAAAGCATAATAAGCATGGCCTTCACGTACCAGCTTTTCAGCATATTCGCGATAGAGTGATTTTCGTTCGCTTTGGCGGTATGGGGCATAATGGCCACCCACAACCGGGCTTTCATCCGGGGTTAAGCCGCACCATTTTAAACAATCAAGTATATATTCTTCGGCGCCATCAACATAACGGCTTTGGTCGGTATCTTCTATCCTTAAAACAAAATCGCCTTTATGTTTTTTGGCGAAAAGATAATTGAACAACACGGTGCGTACACCACCTAAATGTAAACCGCCTGTAGGGCTTGGCGCAAAACGAACTCTAACTTTTTTATCTGACATTGTGGGGGCAAAGATATTGTATTAGTTCGTAGTCCGAAAGTCGGTGAAGTCGGAAAGTCCGAAAGTTGATATTAGTTTACGATGAATTGACCAAGCCTTTAACTGCAAGTTATAAAATACAAACTTTCGCACTATGAACTAATTCTGTATTTTAGCCAACTTAAAGACTTTCGGACTTTTCCGACTTCCGGACTTTCGGACTGAAATATATGAACCCATACCAACAGAAAAAGCGCTGGAAATACATACTGGTTGCATTTGCAATAATTATTGCCAGCGGCTCTTTGCTTTATACAAATCACCTGGTAAAAAACATCTCCAAATCGGAGCGTACACGCGCGCAGATCTGGGCCATGAGCATGCGGCAGATGACCTCATCTGATGATAACGACTTTTTACAGTATGTTACTGCAGTACGCGATAGTACGCTGGTGCCAGCCATTGTAGTTGACGAGAAGGGAAATATCAAGTATAAAAGGGGTCTCGATTCTACCAAAACCAACATCAATATCCCGGGGAATGACAAAGTAAAAGGAGCGCCAAAATACGACCCTGAATATTTCGAAAAGGAGCTGGCCTACATGAAAAAACAGCATGAGCCCATAGAACTAACCATGCTGAACACCAGTTATATGGTGTACTATAAGGACTCCGAACTATTACAGGAGCTCCGGATCTTCCCTTATGTGCAGCTTTCGGTTATCGCCATATTTTTATTAGTGGCCTATACAGCTTTTAACTCTTCACGCAAATCAGAACAGAACCAGGTTTGGGTAGGGCTTGCCAAGGAAACTGCGCATCAGTTGGGCACGCCGATATCCTCGTTAATGGCATGGCTTGAACTGATAAAGGAAAAATTCAAGGCCGAAAAAGACCCGCTGATGGCAGAAATGGAGAACGATATTAAACGCCTGGAAATTATTGCCGACAGGTTCTCCAAGATCGGCTCGAAACCAAAGCTGGAAGATCATTCAGTATATTATGTGATCAAAGATTTTGTTGATTATTTTAGTGTGAGGGTGAGCAGCAATATCAACTTTGAAATAACCGGCAACCCTTATCTACAGGCTGGTTTAAATGTGCCGCTGTTCGACTGGGTATTGGAGAACCTTCTTAAAAACGCGGTGAATGCCATTGAAGGCAAAGGCAAAATTAGGGTAGAGATAAGCCAGAACAAGGCTAAAAAGAACCAGATACTGATTGATATTACCGACACGGGCAAAGGTATACCACGTTCTAAGTTTGATACGGTGTTTCAGCCCGGGTACACTACCCGTAAACGTGGCTGGGGATTAGGCTTGTCGCTTACCAAACGAATTGTAAAAAATTACCATAATGGCGATGTTTTTGTGCGCGATTCGGAGGTGGGGAAGGGCACAACTTTCAGAATAATATTAAAGAAAACTAACAATGATAAACAAACCACAACCCGGTGAATACGCGCCATACGCTGAAGGCTATGTAAATAAAGTACCTAATGGCCCTGTGCTTGAAATACTGGATTACCTGAAAGATAGCACCTATAACTTTTTTGCAAGGATGACCGATGAGCAGGCCGACTACGCTTATGCCGAAGGTAAGTGGACATTAAAAGAAGTGCTGGGCCATATGATAGATACCGAAAGGGTATTCGCTTTTCGTGCCTTTTGTTTTTCGCGCGGCGAGCAGCAGCATTTCCCCGGTTTCGACCAGGAGCAGTATGTACAAAACTCAACTTTTGATAGTCGCAGTATCCAGGATTTGGCCCTTGAGTTTAAAGTTGTACGTGAATCGAGCTTGTTTCTGTATCGTTCACTTACCGAGGAACAAAGTTTATTGAAAGGTACTGCCAGTAATTACTCGACATCGGTACGGGCACTGGTTTATATGACCGCCGGGCAGGAGCTATATCATTTGGATTTGATAAAAGAGAACTACATTAAGTAAGGTGAAAGTATAAAGGCGAAAGGTTAAAGGTAAATCATACCTCATAAACCTTTCGCCTTTACGCTTTTACCTTTAAGCTATAAAAAAGCTTATTCTACATCCTTATTATTCATATTATCCTTACGCTCGATCAGGAAAGAAACGAATAATCCTAAACCACCGAACACGGCTATCAGGCCAAAGTACATTGCAGGATTATCTTCATCATGAAATACGCCCCTATCTAATATATAAGCTAAACATAGGCCTAAACCGGCCCCTATAAGTAATAAACCCCATTTTAAGGTTTGATGCGGCGCTACTGAGCGTGGTTTATAACTGCGGGGATCCATTCCGCGTTCTATCATTGCCATTCTTTCGCGTTTGTATAAGTACACTATACCAAATACCATTGCAAACATTGCAATCGGAACCAAAATTGGTATTAAAACGCCTAGTTGTTCTGAGTCCATAATATTTAAATTTAAGAATTTATTAATTTTTTGTTATTCAAGCACCGTATTGGTGTATTTGTAAGCTATGACTACACTGTTTTTAAACAGGTTACAGTGGTTGCGAAAAAATATTAAATCAATTGTCATTCTGAGTTCTATTATAGATGTCAATGCGATAGCGCGGCAAGCTCGCCGCTTGCATATTAAACGCGACGAGGTTGCTTCGTCATTTCTCCTCGCAATGACACAATGGAGGAATAGTGCGAAAAATTTTATCTTTACATTAATGTGTAACCTTAATCCGCGGCATAGCGTCATAGAGCTATAACAATGCAGAGTAAGCTATCGGATATAGAACTAATTGAACAAACCCTGGCGGGCGATCAGTCGGCGTATGCCGACCTGGTTAAGCGGCACCAGCGGTTTGTGTTTACCCTGGCCATGCGTTTTGCCAAAACCAGGGAAGATGCCGAAGAAATTGCACAGGATTGTTTTATAAAGGCATACCGCTCGCTTGCCACGTTTCAGCGGCAATCGAAATTTACTACCTGGCTGTATAGCATTGTATATACTACCGCTATGACGGCCCTGCGTAAAAAACGGGTTGATACAGATTCGATAGATGATGAAAATACTTTTATCCAGATTGAAAATCAAACCAGCGGTTATGATGTTAATAATGTAGAAAATAAATCAAGGTCGTATTACCTGAACCAGGCTATAGCCCAGCTTTTGCCTGATGACGCAACTATTATTACCTTGTTTTATAATGGCGAGCAATCGCTGGAAGAAATAGGACAAACTATGGGTATGGACCCAAATACAGTTAAGGTTAAACTATTCAGGGCGCGCCAGCGTTTAAAAGAGAAGCTGGAACGGAATTTAAAAGGTGAGGTGAAAGAACTGATATGAACAGTATAGAAGAAAAACTCTGGAATTATATTGATGGCTCCTGCACACCAGAGGATGAGCGGGCCATTGCCCTGCTGATTGAGCAGGACGAGGTGTACCGCAAAAAATACAATGAGCTGGTATTGCTTAATGCCGAGTTTACAGCTATGGAGCTTGATGAGCCGCCAATGGCCTTTACCTATAACGTAATGGAAACCATACGTGCCGAGCATGCCAGCAAGCCGCTTAAAGCAGCTATTGATCAGCGAATAATAAAGGGGATAGGCTTGTTCTTTGTGTTTACCATCACTATTATATTAGTTGTTGCCCTGGCAAGTATTCACTGGTCGGCAATTTTTGCAAGTGGTAGTCATACACCATCAAAGGTTGTTCTCCCCGATTTGCACAATCTGCTTACCGGACCTGTAATGAAGGGCTTTTTGTTTTTTGATGTGGTTTTAGGTCTGTATTTATTTGATACTTATCTGCGTAAAAAGGCATTGACAAAAGCAAACAACAGTGTTCAAACAAGTGGACAACAAAAACAACAGTAAAACTGACAGCCATACCTGTTCAGGTATTTAATTGTTGAAATTTGGGGTTTTATTTACCGTAAGTTATTCCACACCAATAAATTAAAAACAAAATTACCACCCAGATTGTTTTTGGCATAGTAATTGATAAATAACATATGAACTAGCATCCTTGCTGGTTTAATTGTGATAAGGTTTAGGTTGAAAGTCTCCCGACGCAAGGTTGGGAGGCTTTTTATTTTTTAGGGGAATTGTGTATCTTAGACAAACAAATAAGCTAACCAATCACAAGTATGTCTCCAAGATCGTTTTGGTCAATTGTAATAAAATTGTTTAGTATATATCTTTTTATTCAATCTATTACCCTGCTTCCACAACTTTTAGCTACAATCCCTTTTTACGTAAGCCATATATTTAATAATGATTACGGTAGTATATTTAACATCGGCGTATCGATAATAACAATTACAATATATGTGTTACTACTTTGGTACTGTATGTTTAAAACTGAACAGGTAATTGATAAGTTAAAATTAGATCAAGGCTTTTCTGAACAGCGTTTTGAGTTTAATATGCACAGGTCAACCGTTCTAAAAATTGCGATAATGGTTACAGGTGGTTTAATATTAATGGATAGCATCCCACTGCTTTGCCGAAATATCTTCGTTTATTTTCAGTTGGATGATAAGTTTATGACGTTTAAACAGAACCCTAATTCGAGTTATGTTGTATTATTTTTCGTAAAATCAGTTATTGGGTATTTTATGCTAACATCCAGCAGGATAATCGTCAATTTTATTGAGCGTAAAAGAAGAGATTCTAGTGTAGTTTCATAAGAAATTGATCACCACATCATCCCTAACCGGATGCCCCGTACAAGTTAATACCCAGCCTTGCGACAGATCAAGATCAGTAAGCACATCATTCTTAACCATGGTTACTCCACCGCCTTTGCACATGGCTGTACAGGCCGAGCAAATGCCATTACGGCAGCTATAAGGCAATTGGATGCCATTTTGTAAGGCCGCTTGTAAAATGGATTGATTTTCCCCTACCATCAAATCGTAAGTTTCATCTTTAAGTTTTATCCTGATTGTACGCGGAGGGAAGTTTACAGCACTTTCAGTTACGCTGATGGTTTCCAGCACAAAATTCTCTTTTCTTATCTGCACAGGTTCAATTCCCATATATAAAAGGGTGAGCCGTATCATGCGCATGTAGGTAAACGGGCCGCATAAATAAAATTCAGCTTTAGTCAGGTCGTGCTTTACTGCCTGCTTAACCAGTTGTTCTACAATAATATTATTTAATCTTTTACCGTCGCTGCTTAGTAATTTTATAACCGTCAATCTGTCAGGGTAGTCAATAGCAAGCGTACTTAATTCCTCATTAAACAACACCGATTTCGCATCAGCACTACTATATATCAAAGTGATGCTGCTTTTACCAGGGCGTTTAAGGATATATTTCAGCTGCGATAATATAGGCGTTACCCCGTTGCCGGCGGCAAAAAGTATAATATCCTTTTCTTCAGTATAATTCTGTAATACAAACCTGCCTGCGGGAGCTTCGGCATTTATAATATCGCCAGGCTTTATTTTGGTGAGCAAAAAGCGTGAGATCTCGCCATTAGTGATTCGTTTAACG
>Ga0206832_10183_pt1 | contig 15368 bp, 12 predicted proteins | sample Alteio_BWOrgCont_74_FD_152896 | JGI IMG/M metagenome (GOLD analysis project Ga0206832, IMG submission 152896) | Enriched cells from forest soil in Barre Woods Harvard Forest LTER site, Petersham, Massachusetts, United States -... | ecosystem: Environmental > Terrestrial > Soil > Temperate forest >... | reverse complement strand
AACTGCGTGCCAGGTAGCATCAGTTTAATCTCCGTTATTTTATTTGCCTCGTCTTCCACATTTTCCAATTTCAGATACACCTCGCCACTAATTATATGATCATAAAATGTATCAAGCTTATCAGCTTTCTTCTGGATAAAGTCCAACAATTTTCTGTCTGCGTTAAAACGAATAGATTGCACTGTGATTTTCATGATTCCTCCTTGTTATGCCTTTGGATGGGCTTGTTTATAAATAGACTTTAATCGCTCAACTGAATTATGCGTATAAATTTGCGTAGCGCTTAAATTGGCGTGGCCCAGCAGTTCTTTTATTGCGTTAAGGTCGGCGCCGCGGTTCAGCAAACTTGTAGCGAATGTGTGCCTGAGCACATGCGGGCTTTTTTTATTTTGGGTTGATATGTAGGAAAGATATTTCTGCACTATTAAATAAATAAGCTTCGGATATGCGTCGGCTCCTTTATCTGTAACGACTAATGTTAGCGAATTGTTATCAAAATTTTGATTTTTCTTTAACTCCAGGTATTCGGCCATCAATATTTTAAGCTCGTTATTCACCGGGATGATGCGCTGCTTGTTGCGCTTACCTAACACCTTTACGGTGCCTTCGTATATATTAATGTCGCTCTCTTTAATACCTATTAATTCAGAAAGCCTTATACCAGTGCCGAATAGCGTTTCAATTACCAGCTTATCGCGCTGGCCTTTAAAATCGTGACTGAATACTTCGTTCTCATCCAGCATCTGCGTTAGCTTAGCATCCTCAACAACTACCGGCAGATTTTTAGGGATTTTGGGCGTATTTATTTTTGATGCGGGATTACTGGTGATCACACCTTCCTGCAATAAAAATTTAAAGTATTTGCGCAGCGTGGCTATTTTATGGTTGATGGAACGGGCCGTAAGCTTGTGGTTCATGAGCTCAACCATCCAGTTACGGATGAGATGATGCGTAACTTCTGATGGATGTGTTATGGTTGCTTCGGGAGCGGGATCTTCATGATCGGGGTTATTCAGGTAGCTGATAAACTGATCAAGATCTGACTGGTAGGCCGATACTGTATGTGGGGAGTACCGTTTTTCGAATTTAATATGCTGAATAAAACGCTCTGTAAACATAAAAAACTATTTGTACACCCGAATATGAATGTACAAATAGTTTTAATATAATGGAGCTAAAAGTTTAAAAAAATTAAACAGTTTCAGCGTTCATACCTTGTTTGTAGATAGCGTGTTTAACCACGTGCCTGCGGGTAACAGATTTCTTTTCAAAAGCTTGGCGACTGCGAAGCTCTCTTAAAACACCTGTTTTTTCGAATTTCTTTTTGAAGCGTTTTAATGCTTTATCTAATGATTCGCCGTCTTTTACGTTAATAATGATCATAATTCCTGAAATACCTCCTTTCGTGGGAGGGCAAAGGTAAGTGATTTATTTTGAATATGAAAGAGTTGATTTAGTTTATTTGATTGATTGTGTGGAGGGTTAGGGTATTTTGGTTGATTAAGTTAGATGAGTTGATTAGGTGAGTGGTTAGAAAACTATTCAACCACTCACCTAACCCCGCTACCGCGAGTTTAGCGAAGCGCAACTCGTGGTACTGCATTGTTAAAGTTTCCAACTTTAACAATGCAGCTGAAAGCTACAACAATGCGCAACCACGAGCTGGAAGCTCGCGGCAGCAATAGAGCGGCAGCGGTGTGCCTAATAAACTACCCACTACCCCTTCAACACTTCCCTGCTGATCACAATCTTTTGTATTTCCGAAGTCCCCTCGCCTATGGTGCATAGCTTGGCATCCCGGTAATATTTCTCCACCGGGAAATCCTTGGTATAACCATAACCACCGAAGATCTGCACCGCCTCGGTTGCTGTGCGCACCGCAACTTCAGATGCAAAGTACTTAGCCATAGCCGATTGTTTGGTTACCGGTTCGTGCCTGTTTTTGAGATCGGCGGCCTGCATAACGAGCAGTTCAGCAGCTTCAATTTCTGTAGCCATATCTGCCAGTTTAAAGGCAATAGCCTGGAAATTACCAATAGGCTGCCCGAATTGCTTGCGCTCCTTAGCATAAGCTACTGCTGCCTCGAAAGCGCCTTTGGCTATACCTAATGATAAGGCTGCGATGGATATACGTCCGCCATCCAATACCTTCATGGCCTGTTTAAAGCCTTCGCCCTCCACACCTAATAAGTTTTCTTTGGGCACACGGCAATTATCAAATATTAGCTCTGTAGTTTCAGAAGCGCGCATGCCGAGTTTGTTTTCCTTTTTGCCGTGGGTGAAACCGGGTGTACCCTTTTCAATCACCAGCGCAGATATGCCATGCGAATCGCCCTTCTCACCTGTGCGCACCATAACCACAGCCACATTGCCTGATTTTCCGTGGGTGATCCAGTTCTTTGAGCCATTAACTATATAATGGTCGCCGTCAAGTACAGCAGTTGTCGCCATGCCCAATGCATCGCTGCCGGTATTGGCTTCGGTTAGCCCCCATGAGCCTATCCACTCGGCGGTCGCCAGTTTGGGCAGCCATTTCATTTTTTGTTCTTCGTTCCCAAAAGCCAGGATATGGCCTGTGCATAAAGAATTATGCGCGGCAACCGATAAACCTATCGACCCGCATACCTTAGCAATCTCCGAAATAACGGTTACATACTCAAAATATCCAAAACCCGATCCGCCATATTGCTCGGGCACAAATACACCCATCATGCCCAGTTCGCCCAGCTGCTTGAAAAGTTCAACCGGGAAATGTTGTGCCTCATCCCATTCCATTACATGTGGCCTGATGTTACGTTCGGCAAAATCTCTTGCCATTTGCCCAACCATTTGCTGCGTATCACTAACTGAAAGATCAAAACCTGCAGCAGTATCGGCTAATAAAGTATCCATATATATAATTGATTTATAGCAAAGTAACGTATTAATAATCAGCTTAGTTTTACTTTATTTTAGCTGTAAAAAAGTACAAAATGGTATATGGTATGAATATTAGGTTTAGCTTATTTAAAGTTGGTTGTTGAGGGAATTTGGGGATGAAAAAATATTTTCATTATTACAGCGTCATTGCAATGACATGATGAGTGGGTGTCATGCTGAGCGGTAGTCGAAGTATGAGCGTAGAGGCCTTTGCCCACATGCTTCGACTACCGCTCAGCATGACACCCTACACATTCACCTGCTAATCTGAGATTATTAATATTGTGTTTGTTCTTCAATGGTATCAATGAGCTCCCTCCGGTCGATTGTCTTGGTTCCTCGCAATCACGCTTGGTAAAATGATGAAGTTTACTTGATACCTGATACTAGTTACTTGATACTTATCAACGATACCAGCTACCTGATACTAGTTCAAAATCAACTCCATAAATATCAGATCCAGCCATCTATCAAACTTAAAGCCCACTTCCTTAAACCGGGCCACCTGCACAAAGCCAAACTTCTGGTGTAATAACAAGCTTATTTCGTTCTCACTATCTATCCCGGCGATCAGCGCGTGCATGCCCGCATTTCGGGCAATAGTGATGATCTCGTTGAGTAATATTTTGCTGATGCCATGCCCGCGTTTATCCTTATGTACATATACCGAATGCTCCACCGTAAAGCGGTAGCATGGCCATACACGAAAATGCCCATAAGTGCCGAAGCCGACTATCACCCCATCCTGCTCCGCCACAATAACCGGGAAACCCGCCTCCTTGCGCTCTTTGAACCAAGTAGTACGCATCTCCGGCGTATGCGGCTTTTCGCTATATACAGCAGTGGTGGTGAGTATTACATCATTATATATGTCGAGGATTTCGGGCAGATCCTGATCCACGGCATCTCTTATGGTTATGGATGATGATTGCATAAGCTAATATAATAAGGAGTTTGGTTATTTAGAGATTATAACCCACAAACACTACATACAACCATTTGCTGCAATAGATCGAAAGAAAAGAATCTGTTCAAAACAATAAACGCCAGGCTTTTGGCCCGGCGTTTATATATATGAATTATATTAATTATTGCACAGTTCCTGTATCCTTTACGTTTTCCAGCACCGAACGTACATTGGCGGGTACGTTAGATAACAAAGTATAACCGGTAGCTGTTTCAATTGATTTAACAGTAGTAATATACTGCGTCCAATCAGAGCTTATAGTATTGATATTAGGCGTGTTTACCGCAATCACCCGTGTTGATGTAGTGATCCTGCTCAGGTCATTGTTGCCGTTCGGCAATACTACTATCACTTTCCATATATTGGATGGTACCACAACCAGGCCGCCATCAACCGTAGTTGCCGAGCCACTTGAGCCTGTACCGCCTGAACCATAGCTACCCATAATCACATATATCTCGTCGCCTGCAGCAACCAGCGAACGGCCATATTCCTCGAGGTTGGCCCAGGTTTGCTCATTGTTTTGCGGGGCCTGAGGTATCATATTATCCATCAGGAAAGTCTCCTCGTTGGCAAGCAGTGTAGATGTCCGGTCGCCTGAAGGGCAATTATGACCGCGGTCGAAACCACTACCACTGTAGGCAGTGCTTGTCACTTCATACCAGCCTGCAGGCAGGTTAGTATCAGGGCGGAAGTCGTTTGCCCTATCCTGTGAACCCAAACTTGTTGACCCCACATACCAGCTCACCCAATTTGGTTCGTTTTTATCACGGTTATATGATTCAACATAGTAAGTATGATCATACAGGTAATTATCAAAATTGCTGATATCAGCAGTTGCATTGCTTGGATTGCCGAGCAGTAAGTTGCTGTTATCACTTGCCGTACCACCGCCACCAGTACCGCCAGAGCCGCTATCATAGCTGTTAACCGTAAAATCATCTATATTAATACGATTAGTACCGCCAGTGGTTTTACGCACCTGGAAACGAAGTGTGCCCGATTGATTAACCGTAAAAGTGGCAGTACTTAACGTAGTGCTTGATGCAGTAACTGAAGTTGTACCAACCTGGGTATAAGAGCTGCCTCCATTTGAAGATACCCATAGCTGAAATGCCGAAGAAGCATCAGATCCATAAACCGCATAGCTCATGGTTACGGTTGATGCACCGGTAGTTACATCAAAGTTCATGCTTAATGTACCTGTATTGCGTATACGTACCGACTTGCTGCCAGTTTTCGCATCCGATGTACTGGTACCTATCAGGGCATCATCCAAATTCCATGATCCGCTGGTAAGGGTTACATCAGCTGCAGCATAGGCTGTTTTTGAACCTGATTCAAAGGTTTCATCAAATGTTTGTGTTACGGCAAATGATGTGCTGCCATTGATCTTTTGTGCGGTGATAGTTGCCGGTGACGAAGCCGGATCAACAACACCTTTTTGACATGACGCCAGCATTAATACAGCCAGCAAGGGGGTTAATAAACGTTTTAGTTTCATAAGCATATGTTTTTTATAACTAATACGAAAATATTAACCTGTGGTTGTTAAGCCTTTGTTATGTGTTTATTGTTTAATGGTGAAGTGATGGCTCCCATGGCAGGAAGCCACAATGCAGTATCCGCCCTAACGCATATCGCGCTGTGCCACAAAACACATGAAACAGGCGGCACACCCGGCACACTTTGGCACACTGACAAAACACTGTCACCACAACTCCAACCCAAATTCAATAAATTTGAATACATCAAATCTCCCCCCCCAACCCTCTTTACGGCACCGCCGTAGAGAGGGTGGTCGAGCGAAGCAACGACCGGGTGAGTCAACTCTACATCATCCCTTCCCACAAGTCCCTCTCCCCTGGAGAGGGATTTAGGGTGAGGCTCAATTATTCCCCACCATGAAACCCAACACCACCTCTCACCGCCCCGCCATCATCGAAGAACTCCGCGAAATGTCACGCCCGCCCCTGACTCCCGAAATCAACGAATACCTCAACCCCACCCAGGGCATCGAAGGCGCCTTCATCATCAAAAAAGCCGGCGCATGGCTCAAGACTGCCACCAAACAACCCGAAGCCCGCATGCTCTTTGATCGCTTTTGGTTCGAGGGCGAGCTCTGCATCCTCTTTGCCGATACCAACGTAGGCAAATCCATCCTCGCCGTGCAAATCGGCGACAGCATCAGTCGCGGCCAACCCATCGGCGGCCTCCAACTCACCGCTCCCGCCACACCCGTGCTCTATTTCGATTTCGAACTCTCCCACAAGCAATTCCACACACGCTACACCGCCCCGGGCCACGGCAACTACAATTTCAACAAGCACTTTTCACGCGCCGTGTTCAACCCCGCTGCAAACAAAATGCACAAGTTCAGCAGCTACCAGGCCTATATCGAAAATGAGATCGAAAACGCCATCCTCACCGCCAAAGCCAAAGTGCTTATTATCGATAACATTACCTGCCTCCGGTTTGATACCCATGCCACCAACGGGGCGCTCAACCTGGTGCGCAGCCTGCATACCATCAAAAACAAATACCGCATCTCCATCATGGTGCTGGCACATACACCCAAACGCAACCCCATAAAACCCGTCACCCGTAACGACTTACAGGGCAGCAAAATGCTCATCAATTTCTGCGACAGCGCCTTCGCCATCGGCGAAAGTCAGTCCGTAAACGGCCTCCGCTGCCTCAAACAAATAAAACAGCGCAGCATCCACCAAGAATACGGCGCCGAAAAAGTATGCCTCTGCAGCATCATCAAACCCCAAAACTTCCTCCAGTTCCACTTCAGCGGCCACTCGCCCGAGAGCGAACACCTCATGCCCTACACCGAGCAATACCGCAAAAACACCGAAACCCGCGTAGCCCAGCTCCAAACCCAAAACCTCAGCATCCGCCAAATCGCCGCCAAACTCAACATCGCCAGCTCAACTGTATTCCGCATAGTACGCCGGTTAGAAAAACAAGAAATGAATGAACCAATATCAAAAAGTTCCCCTCTCGAGAGGGGTTAGGGGTGTGTTAACCCGCAGGTAAATAAAAAGTTCCCCTCTCGAGAGGGGTTAGGGGTGTGTTAGCCAGCTTAAGTAAAAAAGGAGTCCTCTCAATATGCTCCATGAATGTGTTACCACCAAACAAAGCACAGCCCCGTGCCTTTCCCTCCCCCGGGAGCGGCAGGGAGGGGTTCACCCCCATTGTCATCCTGAGCGATAGCGAAGGATCTATCACGTAAGTTCTCTAAACCCACTAATGGCGTTGCCTCCGGCCCGTGCTTTCCGCTCATACTGCACAGGCCTTAACCACGGCCTGCACTGAGGCCCTCGAAGTGGCCGGTATCCGCTGCAATCACTAACGCGGGAATCGCCACATCTTTGAGTAGCTAAAGTGGCCTTAAATAAATTATTAAAAAAACCTCTGCATCGCCAAATAACTGCTAAACTTAACATCGCCAGCTCAATTGTGTTTCGCATAATAAGAATATTGGTAACTATGTATCAGTTGGGACAAGCCCAACTATCGGTTTATTTTGCAACCTTTTAATTTACGAAATATGATTAGTAGATTAGATGTTGAAAAACCTAAAACCAAAAAAATGAATCAAGTAAATCTCGATGCTCTTATCCCTCGTGGGGATATGTTTTTAAATGCAGATGAGCCATCAAGCTCTGTAAGCCAGTTACCAGCACAAGAATTTAAGATAACAGAATTAGAAGAATCCTCATTTTTTTATCCCTCTTTAAGAAAACCTGACTTTCAAAGAGAAACATCTGATTGGACACCTGAAAAAGTGTGTGACTTCATAGAGAGTTTTATAAATGTAGATTTGATACCTGCCATAATTATGTGGAACCAGGGCAAATACAATTTTGTAATCGATGGTGCACATAGAATTAGTGCCTTAGTGGCCTGGGTACGTGACGATTATGGATATGGTAATTTATCAAGAGAATTTTTTGGCGACGAAATAGATGAAATAAAGAAAATTGCAAAGAAAACACAACAAAAAGTAAATGACACAATCGGTACTTATCAAAGTTATAAACAGGTAATGAGTAAGCCCGAGTCAGACCCTAAACTTTTTGCAAAGGCTTTAAAATTTTCAACCAACCCTATAAAATTACAATGGGTTTCTGGTGATTATTTGGTTGCTCAAAATTCATTTTTTAAAATAAATGAATCAGCTACACCAATAAATAAAACAGAAAAAAAATTACTTTATTCAAGAAAAAAACCAGAAGCAATTGCTGCAAGGGCTATAATTCATGGTGGAGGGGGACATAAGTATTGGCAACATTTTACCGATAAAAATAAAGCCGATGTAGAAGAACTTGCAAAGACGATTAATTTAATGCTGTTCAATCCGCCACTTAAACAACCTATAGATACCAACGATGTGGCTTATGGAGGAAAAGGTTATTCTGCGCAATCTTTAGAATTGATATATAATCTTATATGCTTGTGTAATGATATACCATTAGAGGACAAATCAAAAAAAACAAGTAAAAGTGATATAAATTTTAGCGAGGACGATGTGAGCGGAGACATGACTAAAAAATACTTACAATCTACCAAATCAATTTTAGGGAGAATAATTGGGAAAGGCTCTCCATCAATGGGGCTTCATCCTTTAATCTATTTTTATAGCGAAAGTGGTAGACATCAATTTACGTCTTTAATGGCATGGATTTTATTAATTAAGGATATGGAAATTCATAAATCATTCCAAAAATTCACGAAAATTAGAAGAAATTTTGAGGACTTCATTTTACAATATAAAATATTCATACACCAAATAGTAATCCATAATGGGAGTGGCGTAAAAAGCTATGAAAAACTCTATGTATTTTTTAAAGACATAATCGATAATTTACAGAAAGGTATTTCGCCCAATGATATTATAAAACATCTTAAATCGGTTCAGTTTTATTATTTAAAACCAAATGAAAAAGAAATTGATCCACAACAACAAAAAGATTTTTCAACTCAAACTAAGTCTACTATATATATAAACTCCCAGTTTCCAAATCCTCAAATTTGCCCATTATGTAATGGTTATTTTTATGGAAAAGGGGCGAATGCAGACCATAAAACAGCAAAGGTAAATGGAGGCGTAGGAAATGCAGAAAACGGGCAAATGACTCATGGATATTGCAATTCCTTAAAAGGAGGAAAATAACCCTCGTGCTGGCGCACGCGTATCGCGTGTGTCTCCAATTATAACGCCCGCTGTCCGAAGTTTACAACTACCCTACCGCAACAAACCAAAGAAACCAGCACTTCACACATCAATTCGCCCTGCACAGCTACGAGGTTGCCGCGCCGTTCCTCCTCTCAATGACAATTCTTTTAAAGCCCTCTCCTTTGGAGAGGGTTTGGGTGAGGCTTCCCTGTCAGCAGAAAAGCTTCGGGCGAAATCAGACAAAACAATGGTGGCCAAAAGCGCAATGGCAGGGCATAGCAGATTTTTACAGAAGCGTAAAAGCCAAAGTGCGTAGCGATAGCAGCGTAAAAATATAGCAGCCCAGGTTTTGCCTGGTTTGCAGCGCAATGGCCCAGTGCGGCAAAGAAGCCTCTCTGCTGACTTGACTTTTTGGTCCTTTTGTGTCGAAGACAAAAGGACTAGGGCTCCGCGCCTATGAGCGGCTTCAAGCGATACTCAGACCTGCATAGTTCGCCCTGCACTGCTACGAGGTTGCCGCATCGTTCCTCCTCGCAATGACAATTCTTTTTAAACCCTCTCCTTTGGAAAGGGTTTGGGTGAGGCTTCCCCGTCAGCAGAAAAGCTTCGGGCGAAATCAGGCAAAACAATGGTGGCCAAAAGCGCAATGGCAGGGCATAGCAGATTTTTACAGAAGCGTAAAAGCCAAAGTGCGTAGCGATAGCAGCGTAAAAATATAGCAGCCCAGGTTTTGCCTGGTTTGCAGGGCAATGGCCCAGTGCGGCAAAGAAGCCTCTCTGCTGACTTGACTTTTTGGTCCTTTTGTGTCGAAGACAAAAGGACTAGTGTCATGTCATTCAATAATTGTCGGATAAAGTCTTTTTAACTTTATCCGAGCATCTTCGTTAGTAAATTGCCAATTAATTGTAGCTTCTTTGTTGTTTCGATATTGTTGCCAAGCCGTGGCTTCTTTTTGGATTGTTTCAATGTTGTCGATTCTTCGATTTAAACAGCGGCCCATTAATACACTTAATTCTATTTCCGCCATGTTTAACCAACTTCCATGCTTTGGGGTGTAAACAAATTCAAACCGATCTCTTATTCTCTTAGCTTCTGTTGGTTCAAAAGTTTCGTATAATGCTCCTACTTTGTGAGTGATCAGATTATCCATAACCAGAATTATTTTACCAGCATCGCTATACCATTCATCAGCTATCCTCTTAATGAAATAAGCCCAATCTGCCTTTGTTTTTCGATAAGTTACCTCTATAAACCGTTTTCCTATCAGAGGTTCTGATGCTAAAAAAATGTTAGCTACACCGCATCGTTCATATTCAAAATCTTCACAGGCAGGGCGTCCGGGTTTCATCGGAAGACTGTTCCGTATTTCTTTGATTAATTGTTTGGGGGACTCATCCATACAAATTATAGGGAGAGTTTTATCATATGGCCGCTTGTAAATATCTAACACGTGTTCCATAGCAGCTACAAAGTCGCCGTTTTGTAGTGGTGGAATTACCCAGCCTTTTACTTTCCAGGGTTTTAACTCGTTTTTTTTAAGGTTCGTCTGATCGTTTCATAAGATATACTTTCTACATAAGCTAGTTCAACCATTTTGTCAGCAAGTAATCGCAATGACCATTTAGAAAAACCTTCCGGCGCTTTACTGCAACTTAACGCTATTAACCGGGCTTCTACTTCACCATCTACTTTAATCGGCCGATTCGTTTTCCCGGGCTTACGTTCAAGACTTGCCTCAAAGCCGTCTTCAACGAACCGTTGCTTAACCCTGTCTATCATACGCATACTTGTTTTAAGTACCAGGCATATCTCTTCATTAGTCAGCTTTTCGCCCAAGCCACTTTGATCCACATTCAATAGTATATACGCATTTCTGAACTGCTGGGCTGAATGCGTCCCTTTACTGATAATTGCAATTAACTCTTCCCTTTCGTCTTTAGTTAAGGTTACTCTATACTTTATCATAAGAGTTTTTTGATAAAGTTACATATGTTATGCGACAAAATAAAGATGACATGACACTAGGGCTCCGCGCCCATGAGCGGCTTCAAGCGATACTCAAGCTTGCAAGTTCGCTCTGTACAGTCGGGGATTGCTTCGTACCTCGCAATGACGCGCGGTAGAGAATTTGAAACTACAGGCCCGGGCTCAACCGCGCCACAAACATCGTATCAGCCTTATTAGTATACCCTTTTAAAACCTGTTGTTCCTCTAACTTCAACCCAAGCTCTTTCACCAAAAACTCAACCACATCCTCATTCTCGGCTTTAAAGGCCGAGCAGGTAATGTAAATAAGCGGCTTGCCTGGTTTCAGGAATTTCACCACGTTGCGGGCTATGTTTTGCTGTAGCTTTTGGAAGAATTCTATTTTCTGCGGATTAAACTGGGCGATCATCTCCGGTGTACGGCCCCAGGTGCCCGAACCGCTGCATGGCGCATCAAGGATGATCCCATCGAACTCATAATCATGTAAAACCTGGTCAGGATTTTGGGTAAGGTCCAGTAGTTTTTTTTGGTATTTGCGCAAACCTCCTTGCTGAAAGCGTTCATCCAGGTTAGCTAATATAGATTCGCGGATATCGGATACCACCAGTTTAATATCAGGCTCCAGTTCATGCAGCAGCAATGATTTTCCACCCGATGCCGCGCAGGCATCCCACCACTGATCCCATTTTTGGGGTTTAAAATAGTTGGCTGTTTGTTGTGATGAATAATCCTGCACCTCAAACCAGTGCTGGTTAGGAAAAATGGTTTCGAGTCGGGTGCCGTTCGGTAACGAGAAGCAGCCATTGCCCTCATCCTTAAAAGCAACTTCGGCTTTATTCAGTTCGGCTTTTACCAGGTGGTCGTAGCCGTTATGTACATGTATAAAAAGATCGGGCTGTACAAAAAACGACTTCAAAAAAGCATTCTTATCAATCCCCCCCGAAATCTGCCCCGACCACGGGAAAACATCGCCCAAATTAAAATCTTTATAAGCAGCCTTTACCAGCGCCAGTTTTTCATTTATACTGAAAGCGATACAAGCCGCCCAATCCGGCTTAAAATGTTGCAGGAATGAATTTACCTGCGTATTACATAAAAACTCAGCAATTACAAGGCGCTCATCAGTTGGCAAATTTGGCAGGGCATTACCCAAACGGAAATAATTATAGATCAAACGATTGGCAACCCGCCTGTCGGTTGAGCCCATTTGTTTGTTCTGGCGATAAAAACCGGGTAGGAATTTGCTTAGAGGCGTTTCGGCCGGGTACTCTTCTAAAATCCGCTGAAATGTCTTAAGCTGGTTTATCGCCTTCATTGCACCTGTTTTAATTCAAAATTAGTATATAATAACAGGTTTACATGCGTGTTAACCCAACCCGTACCGGTTTTCTTTATAAAATGGAAATCATTATGCAAGCCGGTAAAATCAGTACTGCCCAAATTCTTCAAATTATCTGTACCCAGCAATTGCCCAAAGTACAAGCCTTCATCAAAGCCTTTTACAGCATAAGTAGTAGGCTCGGTATGGTATGTATTACGATATTTGCGGATAAAAGTTATAGTTTGTGCAGCTTTATAATCCACATGATCAGCAGCGGTGATGTGTGTTTTAAGATGCTGTAAAATAGCTGTATTCAAATAGGTAAAATGCGCCCAGCTCGGGTGGCCGAACACTGTTACCGGGTAATGCTTCAATAAAGTATCCAGTGACCGTAAGGTAACCGTTAAAAACGCCTGATCGGTTGAGGGGATAACAAACACATTTTGTTTGGTTTTTGAAAGCTGCGCCAATAACGGGCTCAGCTGTCCTTTCTTTACTGTTAGCATTACCACTTTTATATGCTTACCGCTTAGGCTGTCGATAGCTTTGGTAAAAGGGATGATATAATCATTATCAACACTATAACCTGATTGCAGTACAAACACTTTTTGCGGCTTTACCTGGTCGTTAATATACTGGGCCGTACACCATGCATGGTATTCGAGCGGAGGATTAACACTTACTAAATTCTGATTATTAAAGGTTGACGGCGGTTCCGGCGAAAGCGGTGAAACGATGGGTTTACGCGCGCTGGTAAGCACAGATATGAAAGCCTTCATATCATCCGGAAAAACCGGGCCAACAATCAGGTCGCTTGCCCTTATCTGTGGGTTATAGGCTAGTTTATGAGCTAAAGCAGGATCATCCTTTGAATCATACAGCTGTAATTTGTAGTTATAGCCGTATGCGGTAAGTGAATCAAGCGCTAGCTTAAAACCCAGGTAATAATCGGCAGCAACACGGGCTTTTTTTAGGCTGATGTCAGTATAAGCTGCTCCCGGCCCGATATGATCCAGCCCGAAAGGCAGCAATAATGATATTACTGATACCTTCGGCGCGGCAGGCTTTACAGGCGGCGGAACAACTTTTGCAGGAGCTTCAGGTGGTTTTACAGGTGCGGGTACCGGCCGCAATTTAGGCGAACAGGCACCCACTATCAGTGCTATTACTAAAAATAATAAACCCCTACTCCCACTCAATGGTTGCAGGCGGTTTCGAACTGATGTCATATACTACCCGGTTAATTCCTTTTACGTTGTTAATAATATCGTTTGATATTTTAGCCAGCAGGTCATAAGGCAAATGACACCAGTCGGCGGTCATACCGTCCAGTGATTCCACTGCTCTCAGGCAAATTACGTTCTCGTAAGTACGCTCATCGCCCATTACCCCTACCGACTGTACCGGCAAAAATATTGCGCCGGCCTGCCAAACTTTATCATAAACACCATAAGAGCGCAAATTGTTGATATAAATCGCATCTGCTTCCTGTAATATCTGAACTTTCTCTGGTGTAACATCACCCAAAATACGAATAGCCAAACCCGGGCCCGGGAATGGGTGGCGGCCCAGTATGTTCGGATCGATACCTAAAGCTTTACCCACTTTGCGTACTTCATCCTTAAATAAAGTATTCAGTGGCTCAACTACCTTCAATTTCATAAAGTCAGGCAGTCCGCCTACATTATGGTGTGATTTTATGGTAGCCGATGGCCCCTTAACCGATACCGACTCAATAACATCAGGATAAATAGTACCCTGGCCCAGCCATTTTACATCAGTTACTTTATGTGCCTCATCATCAAACACCTCGATGAAAACGCGGCCAATTGCTTTACGTTTTTTCTCCGGATCGCTTATGCCGGCCAAAGCATCGTAAAAACGACTTTTAGCATCAACACCTTTTATGTTAAGGCCCATATGCTGGTACGAATCCAGTACCGATTGGTACTCATCCTTACGCAGCAAGCCATTATCAACAAATATGCAATGTAGGTTTTTGCCGATAGCATGGTGCAGCAACACTGCCGCAACCGATGAATCAACACCGCCTGATAAACCTAATACAACTTTATCATCACCCAGCTTTTCTTTCAGATCGGCAATTGTGCTTTCTATGAAGGAATCCGGTGTCCAGTCCTGTGAGCATCCGCAGATATCAACCAAAAAGTTTTGCAGCAATTGCTTGCCATCAATACTGTGGGTAACTTCGGGGTGGAACTGTATACCGAAAGTTTCGGTACCTTTTATATGGTAAGCGGCAACTTTAACGCTGTCGGTACTCGCAATAATTTCAAAATCATCACCTACTCGTGCAATGGTATCCGCGTGGCTCATCCATACCTGCGATTCAAGCGGGATGTTTTTAAACAATTTATTTTCCTGGTCTATATAATGCAGGTTTGCCCTTCCATACTCGCGTGTGCTTGATTTCATTACCTCGCCGCCATTGTTGTGTGCAATGTGCTGTGCACCATAGCAAACGCCTAACAGTGGTAAAGTTTTATGGAACTTTTTAAAATCGAAGTTTGGTGCGTCATCCTGGCGCACAGAATATGGACTGCCAGAAAGGATAATACCTTTTACAGTGCTGTCAACTTCAGGAACATGATTAAAGGGGTGGATCTCGCAGTAAATATTGAGCTCCCTGACACGGCGCGCTATCAATTGAGTAAACTGAGAGCCGAAGTCAAGAATGAGGATTTTTTCTTGCATGGGCAAAGATAGGTTTTTGCACCGAATTTTAAATAAAAGGTTTAGAAAATTCAACCAGCAATGGTTTGAAATATCAAATTCCCCTCTTGAGAGGGGGCACGTTGACAGTGCGGTTGCAGGGGTGTGTTATTCCACATGCATAGGGACACAACCCTGCACCCCTCTCAAGAGGGGAATCGCACAAGGCCACCACGCTTTTTTAACACATAAAACCTGAAAACCTTTTTTACGAAGATTTACTTATCTTCATAAAAGCTAAATCCATAAATTAT
>Ga0206832_10143_pt1 | contig 15390 bp, 31 predicted proteins | sample Alteio_BWOrgCont_74_FD_152896 | JGI IMG/M metagenome (GOLD analysis project Ga0206832, IMG submission 152896) | Enriched cells from forest soil in Barre Woods Harvard Forest LTER site, Petersham, Massachusetts, United States -... | ecosystem: Environmental > Terrestrial > Soil > Temperate forest >... | reverse complement strand
CACAAACCACGCCAAAGCGCGGACAGATATGGCAGGAAGCTGACAATCGTTTCCAACGGTTCATTAGGATTATGGAAACTCCGACACAACTGGACTGCCGCGTTTTCATTGAGACCGTGGTGAAGGACAAACAGGGATGGAAGCATAAGCCGCGCAGTCGGATGGGTTATACGCAGGTCCACAGTTTCAATAATAGGCTCGGGGGCTACCGTTATGTCGGAGAGTAAACCACAAACGACGACGGAGACCTAAATGGCCGTTCGGAATATCAGCGATGAAGTCAAACTTTTACGCGAGACCGCCATTCGCGCCCGGCTGATTTCTGATCACATGAATTCTTCGCCGGGCGGCGATCAATACACCTATGAAGGCCCGACTGGAGACGTAGATGGCCTCCGTGACGTGCTCGACAAGCTAGACTGGGGAAACGTGCGATGAGCAAGCCAGAAACGATTCCGACCGGCACCATCGACAATTGCCCATATTGTGATGCTTACACCCAGCTTGGAGGCATTCCGCACATCTGTCCTAAACAAGCAAGGTTTTTAACCCCGACACACGAATTCCCGTTGGCCGGCCAAGGCTGGCGACACTACAAGGGCGCGCTCTATCGCATTGAGGCAATTGCGCACGAGACCACGCATGGCGATGCGGTCGTTGTCTATCGTGGCTTCGACCATCGCGACCAAGGCGTATGGGTGAGACCGCTCGATGAGTTCCTTGGCTACACGGACAATCACGAAAGGCGCTTTATTAGGGAACGGGATGACTGCAATGCCTGAATCACAAACGACCGAGGCGCCCGACACTGAAACTCACCCGCCCGGCCTTCCGATAGCCGATCAGACTTCTGTTGCAACGAATCCCTATATCGGTAATGTTCTTTATATGTTTGAGGATGACTATGGCAGACGGTAGTGCAATCGAATGGACCGATGCGACCTGGAACCCAGTTACCGGCTGCACAAAAATCAGCCGTGGCTGCGACAATTGCTATGCTGAGCGCTTCTCGGAGCGGTTTCGCGGGGTCCTTGGTCACCCCTTCGCCACCGGATTCGATCTCACCATGCGTCCGGACCGGATCCAGCAGCCGCTGAACTGGCGCAGGCCCCGCATGATCTTCGTGAACTCGATGAGCGACCTGTTTCATAAGGACGTGCCGCGTCGGTTCATTGATCAGGTGTTTGATACGATGGAGCGCGCCGATTGGCATGTGTTTCAGGTTCTTACAAAGCGCAGCTCCCTCATGCGCGAATACCTACGGGATCGCTACGGCAAAGGCCGTGGCCCTCGGCATATATGGTGTGGCGTTTCTATCGAGGACGCTCAGGCCAAATCCCGCCTCAAACACCTCCAAGAGGCGCCGGCGTCGATGCGCTTTCTTTCCCTTGAGCCGTTGCTCGGCCCTCTTGGTAAACTTGTCCTGACGGATATCGACTGGGTCATTGTGGGTGGAGAGAGTGGCCCGGGCGCACGACCGATGGAAGCGAATTGGGTCCGCGAGATTCGTGACCAATGCCTCCGCCAGGGCGTTGCTTTCTTCTTCAAGCAATGGGGCGGCCTCCGCCCCAAAACCGGCGGCCGGGCGTTGGATGACAGGGAGTGGAACGAGTTTCCGCCTCGCAATACCCCCCAACTTGCGGCAGCCGAGTAGGTCCCCGTGAATTGGCAGACCCTCGGACAGCAGCGAGCTGGCCGTTAGTCCCACATACCGGGGCGAAGCTTGCATTACTTCGCGCGTATCTCGGCGCCTGGTTCCCCATCCTTAGTCGTGGCACGAACTTCGACCGTATCATTTATATTGACGGTTTCGCTGGGCCTGGCCGCTATACCGGAGGAGAGGACGGTTCTCCGATCGTAGCGCTAAAGGCTGCTCTCGGAGCCAACATACGCTTACCGTTCGAATTCCATTTTGTTGAGCATCGCCGGCGTGCCGTAAATTGCCTGAACGCGAATATAGACGACCTGCGTGAGCAACGGAAGATTACTTCTACTACCGAGATCAACGTTCACGCACAATTGACATTCGAAGAAGCGTATAACAGAATTTTAAGACAACGTCTTGTCTCGAATCCTCATGCTCCTGCCTTTGCTTTGCTCGATCCGTTCGGATGGAAGGGCTTGCCTATGCGGATAATGACGGAACTTATACGTAGGCCAAGTACAGAGATCGTCGTGAACTTTATGTTTGAGGAGATTAACAGATTTCTGAACCACCCAAAGCAGGAGAAGAACTTTGACGGGCTGTTCGGTTGTCCTGATTGGCGGCGCGGATACGAACTGACCGGCGCCAGCCGCAGACAATTCATTTACGACCTTTTTCGGGATCGGTTGCGGCTGGCAGCACGGTATGTGCGCTCCTTTGAAATGCGTAACGAAAGAGGTGCAAGCGACTATTTTCTCTTTTTCGCTACCAACAGCTACCTCGGCCTGAAAAAGATGAAAGAGGCGATGTGGAGGGTGGATCCCGGCTCTGGTTCAAGCTTTTCGGACGCAACTAACCTTGATCAGATGGTGCTTTTTCAGCAGGAGCCCGATCGGCAGCAGCTTCGTAGGTTGATTGCTCTGCGTTTCACCGGAAATCGCGCGACTGTCGATCAGATCGAGCACTTTGTGGTGGAAGACACTGGCTTCAACGCTAACCATTACAAAGGCGTTCTCCTGACGATGGAGATGGAGGGATCGTTGACGCCTATCAGTCCGCCACTCAAGAGACGGAGAGGAACTTTTGGTGAGCCGGCTCTTGTTCTCCAATTCGTATAACTACCATCGTTCCTGACGGAGAGGGGATAATGGCACCCTTCGATTGGCATAGCGGCGAAATTACCTGCGCTACCATTATCACAAAATCATACCGGAACACGCAGAAGGTTCGGCGGTTTTTCAAAGCCGAGTGCGGCGACGATTTCAAATTTGACCGCCCTTTTATGGCATGGATGAAGGCGGCGGTCGGCCAGACGATGGGCGATGCGGTCGCCGAGTGGCGCCGACGAGATGCCAGGAAAGGCTAGCCCTCGGATCGCCTCAATTCACCCAAACACACCAGAAGGAAAGCGCCTATGGGCGAGGAACGTCGAGGATGTGACCGAAGCGCTCGCCTTCAAGGCTGTAGAAGTGCGCGCCCTGATCGCCCTCCTTCTCGTTCCGCAAGCCTGAGAGGACGATCAGCGTGCTGTTGAGATGGGCGACAACAGGCTGAAATTTGCTGTCTACATCCATCGGCCAGCAACAAATCGATGAGGGCAGCCAGACCACGTGGCCTGTTTTCAGGTTCACCGCCGCCCCCGTCACGCAACTCGTGCCGCAGCCCCATAATGCCAAGGAGTAGCTTCCGGCGAAGTTTGCCGGCTGCCTTACTGCCTCGCGCAGGCGTGTTCGGAAATTGACCTCGTCGGGCGTTGCGAGGATGACGGGCGCGGATGGACCGGAATACGGCTCGGCCGGATAGTCGCGAAACTGGGGGACCTGCACCCCGGGCTGCATCACGGTGGCAGGTGCCATCCGTGTGACCGGCGGCTGATACACCACAGCGGCTGGCCTCGGTGTGGATGGCTGCCCCAGCTGGGAGGCCACTATTGATAGGCCGGTCAGCAGGAGAAGGCTTGGGGAGACGCAGAAGCCAGCGATTGTTAGCGCGAAGCCCAGGACGGAGGTTCCAATCCCCGGGCCGTTTCCGGCCCCTAGTCCGCGCAGGAGCCCAATCAGCGAGCAAATGGCGGCCAGGGGGACGAATATGATGCCGATCGAGAAGATGCCGAACAGCCCAAGGACGCAGCCGAGGAGCCCGGCAATGAGGCCGGGATGGCCACTCCGGACGACAACGACTTGCGGCTGATCATGCCGATCTTGCGCGAATGACATCTTTCTGTCCATGAAAACGTGACCGCTCGGGCAAGATTACTTCGGTATTGGTAACGACAATATCTCAAAAATGTTTCATCTGCCGCTCTCAAGCTTCAGGACGTGGCATCATGCGCAGCAACCTGACCTCCCTTTTTCCCGTTACCGTATTCGATGGCTGGAAGTACATTGTGCTGTGTGCTTCACTATTCCTGTGTGGCTCTGTGATCGGCGCTGCGGTTACGTATCTCATCTTGCAGTGGATGTAACATCACGAACCGGGACCATTTCAGCTACGCCAGGTGAAACGCTTCGTCACCTTAGCTGGCGGCGCGTAGAGCGGTCAGCTGCCCTACGCCGGCTCGCGAGCCGATCCACAATGCTGATCAGATTACGCGACCAGGGTTCAGTGTTCTCGAGACATAGTCCGTAATGCTGGACGAGCTGCGTCAGGTCTGTGAACGCTGGATCGACGAAACTGCCGGAATACAAAATCTTGGTGATAAAATCCGGGCCAAAAAACGAGTTGTTTAGCTCGATAGTTCTATTGACGGCGAGCCGGGGAGAGCTCGTGCACAAACCAGACTCTCGCACTTCCGCGCCGGTCGTTGCGTAATAGGTTCGGACGTGGATCTCAGCCATAGCCTGGAACGTTTTCTCAGCTATTTCAGGTGACACCGCCATAGGTCGCATCGGATGAAACAACCCGGGCCGCGAACAAGTATGAACATCAACCGTAGTGGGGTCTACTAACCGTTGGTTGAAGGGGCAGGAAAGGAGCAAATTAGCAAAGGCCAAGCGGGCGAAAGTGGTTTCTCGTCAAACATCTCAGCTCAAGAGGCGGCCATGGCGAAACGTTCCACATCGACACCCGCAACAGTTGCGTCGCGTTCAGAGGTTCATGACGGGGTGGACGCGATGAGAAAGCGCTTCCCCTGGCGGCGCACGCTCAACACGCCGCACCGACCATTGCGCGACGGCTCAAATCGACTCATACTCCTGGAATGCCCTGGTTAGCCGAGAGACTTGGTCCGGGAAGATGAAAAGTCTGTGAGGCGCTGGTCTTGCAAGCGCGACTACCACCGCTCCTGAACTTGCGAAGGTGTCGGCTTTGTCCAGCGCTCTACGCAGGGTCGTGGTGACGCCAAGTACATGGCTGTTCCCATGAATGACCCAGGTTCCCAGCTCGTCAAACATCTCGCCAAGCTGGTCGTCCGTGCGGTAAATTGGCTCCCTGTGCTCCATTGCCCGTGCCTCCTGCTATCGATGTTTACAGGACCTTCTTTTCTTCGCGGTTTCGTCGTCGTGCCGCGGCTGCAGATCCCCAACGCGCCGTTCCTTCTCTGATCGGCGGGTAGCGCCGGCAGCCGCGGCAAGACGACAGTGCAGCGATGATCAGGTTCAGCTCGCGAGTGAGTGCTGCAACAGGCGCGCTTTGGACTTGGGGACAGGCGCGCCTGTCGATGGCCAAGACACCCCCTGGCAGACAGGACCCAGGTGACGCTCTACGTTATCAGGTTGGGGCGTCTGGCGATACGGGGTAATCACATTATCCACGCAGTTATGCACAGGATTTTCGGGTTCCCTTGGAGACTTGGCAGAACTTTCTTCATACGTCGTCAGTGCCAATCACATTTTGAACTTGTCATCCCGCCGATCATTGATTCTTATTCGGAGTTGTGGCCACCGTCCGCCGCCAACAAACCCAGAGGTATAAATGAGCGGTTATATCTCATCGGCGCGATGCACCGACGATCAGCTTCTGACGATCATGGATCAAACTGTGGATTGGACCGTGAACGGGCGTGCTGGGTGTGTCTTGTGCGAGCTTCACAGCCTTCGAGAGGCCCTGCAGGCGGTGATTCGACGTGAAGCCGCCGGTCACCATGTTTTCGCCGTCTGTCGGCAGCCTGGGGACGCGATCATCATCTTCCGCGAACAGATTGAGCGCATCGCTAAGATGGATGGGACACCGATGCGAGGTTTACCGCATCGTGAAGCCCGACGGCACGCCGCTTAGGCTGCAATCATCGGGTAACAAGCCGCGGCGATTGTTCTTCCGGCGCCGGCTGGGGTTTTGCCCCCGGGCGCGTGCCCGAGGACGGGAGTGTGGATCGGTTTCGCGCGCCCGTCTGACGATAAAGTGTCGCCGTTATAATCATCAACGGACCGGCGCGCCTTGAACGGTTCCGTAAAAAGACGGGGAGTGCTTTCGCTAAATGGTGAGTTTTGTCCGCGCATAGAAAAGGCCGCCCCGAGGGGCGGCCAATTCCGGTTGTGGTTGGCCGGGCCGTTAGCTTCCGGACCCGGAGCCGGGCCGCGAGTTGACTGCAGAATGCGTCTCTTCCTTCACATCACCAACGGCATTGTGGACGGCGCCTTTCGCCTTATCCATCTTGCCCTCGGCCTGCAGCTTGGCGTCGCCAGTCATTTTGCCAGCGGCCTCCTTGACGGCGCCCTTGGCATTGTCGACGGCGCCCTTAACATGTTCGCGATCCATGGGACCTCCTCTGGTTGCGACACTGAATGAAGCCCTTAGCGCGAAAGAAGTTCCCGAGAGCCTGCGCATGCCGAGAAAGCCGCCGAACGACATGGCCGGGTAGGCCACTTGGCCCGTCGGTGCCTCTGATGCCGCAGTTAAAGATATAGCCCTCTGCTCCGCTTTGGCGAGAAGATAGGCATGGCTAGGTACCTACCGCCAGCGACGAAATCCGTAATAACCTCCGCCCCCGAAAACCAGAAAGAGGACGACTATTAAAAGAATGAGACCCATGGTGTTCTCCTGTATATGAACGATGGATTCTGTGGTTTTGAATGTAAGCGCAGGTGAAAATGATGCCATCCTCGGAATCTACGCACCGCTCCGTCATCTCAGAGCGGTGCGAAAGGAGAACCCGGACGAGATGGCGAGGTTGCCCGTAGCCACACAACCGCTTGAGTATTTTCCGTAGCTTGCCGGAGCGACCCTCCCGGACACATTCTGTAACGAATGACGTGGCACATCCAATTCTCCCGCGACAGCATGGACGAGGTGGCAATTTATCTCACCCCGGAGGCTGCCATCGAGGCGGCGTGCCGGCTGATCGACAGTGGAGGCGACGTTTGGGGGATCGGCGAGGGCGTCCTGGCCGACGACGTAGACAGGGAGCAAATCGCCCGCATCTATGACCTATGGGCGAGGGCCGAATATCCATTCGGGCGCCTCCCCAAAGACGGCTAGCCGTCATAGGCTTGCGGACTTGACATTCATCAAGTTAACTCACAGCCAAACTCACATGGGAGTTTGGCCACGCCAACCGACGAGACCATCCATCACCTCACCGCGAACGGCTGGATAACCGGGGTCGAGCCTCCCGACCGCGTCGAATCCTGGCGACGCACGGTCAGGGATGGCCAATCTGTGACATGGAGATGTGAATGGGTTGATCTGCACAAGCCGAACGAGGAACGTGACGCTCTACGAAAAAAGTATCAGGCGTTCATGGCGTAGCGGAACGCTGGATAAACCTCCGGCTCGGAGAACTGATCCCAGATCTTCAGGAACTGGCTTGAGAAAACGACGATGTCAGCGGCCCTTCCGCGCACGAGCGCCACAACGGCGCGGCCCCTATCGATAAAGGTAACCGCTATGTCGATCGCAAGCCGGAGACTGGCGACTTCGCACAAGATGATCCCCTGCGGGCCGCGCACGGTCCAGTTCGCGGTCTCATAAAGGATCAATTCAAGTTGTCCATCGCCAAGGCGAGTGGATATCTTTGCTGTCATTTTCGTTTGCCCCTTATTCATGAGACAGAAAAGAATTGCTCACGCGGGGGAACCTTCTGTTAATACGACAGTCGATGGAAGCCTCGGAAATTACTCACGGCTGTGAATTCTCGCCGGACTCGCTTGTAAGTGCTGTCCGGTCTTCCAACTTTTCAGGGTATGACCTGGGACATCCGATATACCCGCGGCGCAGAGGATTATCTGGAATCGCATCCGACGGCCGAAAACGCGATTGAGGCGGCTTGCCTTCTGATCGACCAAGGATGTGATGTATACGGAATCTGGACCGGGCAGCTTGCCGAGTCAGTAGACCGTGAGCAGATCATCCGGATTTATGGTCTTCGGATAAAGCCTCGACCAGAACCATACGCTAAATAATCAGCTTCCCCATGTCGCGTGGCTGGAAGTATATAGTGCTATATGTCTCACTATTCCTATGTGGCTCGATAATCGGCGCTGTGGTTACATATCTCATTTTGCACGGAACGTGAGATCACGAACCGCCAGGTTCGGCCTCCATAGCCTGAGGATGAGTAGATTCCGAGTCTTGCGGTCCTCGCGCGGCGCCGTCACCTACGTGACACACACGAAAATGTTTCTTGCAGGCCGGAACCACCCAAGGGAGATGAATGTGGCAGACAACCAAAGCATAGGCAGACGCTGGGAAAGTTACCGGCCATCCAAGGGTGTCTGGTTCTGGTCGTGCGCGGGGTGCGTTGTTGCCACGATGATCATTGGGTTTAATTGGGGTGGTTGGGTAACCGGCGGAACCGCGTCGACGATGGCAGCCGACGCCGCCAGCGGAGCGCGCACGCAGCTGGCGGCTGCGAGCTGCGTTTCCCGCTTCCAAAACGGCCCCGATGCACAAGCGCAAATGGCCGAACTGAAAAAGAGCGAATCCTACGAAAGGGGCGATTTGATCAAGAAAAATGGCTGGGCGACAATGCCGGGTAGCAAAGATCCCGTGACGGGAGCGGCGGCTCTCTGCGCGCAGCAACTTGTGGATACAAATCCAGGGGCGCCCAAGGGGTAATCCGCACAACTCAAACTTCGGATGGCCAGCGGCGCCCTGGCTCTTTCGAATACTATTGCTGCCGTCGCCACGTGGAGAGGCCGGCCGATGCGCATGATAATTGCCTTAATAGTGATCGTTTATATTGTCGGCATTGGCGTCGTACTATCGCCGACCGTCCGGGAGAAATGGAACGGCGCGTCAGCGTCAGACTTCGTCACAAGCGTCGTGCAGGCTCTTCCGGCTGCGATGGCGTGGCCGGCGAGTATATTTCGAAGCGAGTTCGGCAGAGGCTAAAAACCCTCGCTACTCGAACCATCATCAAGGTCGGGATGATCGGCGGGTGGCCCACTCGTTCCACAAAGGGTGCGGAAAATGAGACAGTTAATCACGCGCGCCGCTCTGCTTTTCCTCCTTTTTGTGCCGGACGCGCTCGCAGATCAGACGAAGGCGGTCAAGTGCGCGGCTGGCTTGCAGCCAGAGGCACTGCTTGTGTTTAACGCTGTCCGATCCACGCCGCCACCGCAGAAGCCGCTGAGAAGTGTGCTGGAGGCGCGAGTGCGCGAGCTAGTCTTCATGGATCACCTTTCGGCGCATGCTGCGCGGCCCGCGGCGGAAGCCGCAAGTGAATGCCTGCGTATTGCTCGCAATTGCACTGGCGAGGCCTGCTGATCCCGGGGGGAGCGTTAAATCCACCACCGGTGATTTGAAAAAGGGCGCGGCAAGAGATGCCCTTAAGTTTCCGAAATGCCAGCTCTGAGAGGCAAACCGCTCATCGCCGATTATTTCAACATCACTTCAATTTGGCTATTACATCGGCTGACAATAAAAAGACATCGATGCCACCATTGGATTTGTGGCTATAGTACAACAAGATAAATGAAGCCCATATAAGTCTCATTGAATTGGATCGATGAGGGCGCCAACTGGTTAGGCAGTAGGACTGCGGCACTCCGCTGCGTTTCTCCATGGAGATCATAAATGAAATTGCGAAGTGCTCTTCTCGCTGCGACCATGTTGAGCCTGCCGATTGCGGCTGCACATGCTCAGGCGATTGACGGTCCCTATGTCGCCGGTGGCGCCGGCATTAACTTTCTGCAGAACCAGAATCCCAGGTTCGCCGTTCCGGGGACCTCGGTATCGAGGAATTCTCAAAGTGCAGTCGGCCCAACGGTTGTCATCAGCACGGGCTGGGGCTTCGGCAATGGATTCCGCGCCGAGATCGAGGGCGATTATCTCCGCAACGCCACGACCACGCCCAACGGCGGTGAACTGAAAGCCGGGGCGATGGCAAACGTGCTTTATGACTTCGTGGGTGTGGTTCCTATGATCCAGCCATACGTCGGCGTGGGCGCTGGTTATCAATGGGCCTTCGAGCAGCAGCCGCATGGAGCGGGTCCGGGTTTCACTTACGCCGGGCCAACCCGTGCCGACGGCGGCTTTGCCTACCAGGCGATCCTGGGCGCGGCCTATCCGATCGCTTCGGTGCCGGGCCTCGCGCTCACCGCCGAGTATCGCTTCATGGGCCTGGAGGGCAGCCGGTCCTATGGCGTCGAGGTTACCCCGGCGGCAGGGACGGCCGTTCATGGCGCGATCACGCCGACCAAGGATTTTAACCACAGCATTCTCATCGGCATGCGTTATGCCTTCGGCATGGCCCCGCCCGCTCCGGCTCCAATGCCGGTCGCGGATGTGGGGGCGAAGACTTTTCTCGTGTTCTTCGATTGGGACAAATACGATCTGACCACGCGCGGAGCGGGCATCGTGCGTGAAGCGGCATCCTACTCTCAGGGCAACCAGAACACGCGCATCGACGTGGACGGAAACACCGACACATCCGGAACGCCCCAGTATAACCAAGGCCTATCCGAGCGCCGCGCGCGCACTGTCGCGGATGAGCTTGTCCGCGATGGCGTGCCGCAAAATGCAATCTCCATGCATGCCTATGGCGACACGAAACTTCTGGTGTCGACCGGCCCGGGAGTGCGTGAACCACAGAACCGCCGCGTGGAAATCGTCTTTCATTGATTGTTGAGCGCCGAGAGGGATGCTCAACCGAAGTGCCCCTCTCGGTGCCCCGCGGTTTATTCAGGAGCTGGCTCATCGCGGCTGATTTGCTCCAGATCACCGCGAAATCCGACCTGCCCATGGATGGCGCAGAAAAGCCGGTCCTCGGGCCGGTTTTTTCGGCCATCGAAGACTACGTCCAGTTTACGACCGCAGCGAGGGCAGTCGGCCTCCGGAAACGGTTCCACTTGCATTTGACGGGATGGTACATCGAGGCGAGGCGAAGCCTCTATCCCTTACCGTACAATCAACCGCAGGCCTGGCTCAACCGCCCGGCACGTCCTTGGTCAGGAGGGCCGGGTAGTTAGCGTCGGCTCGCCCAGCCATGATCTTTTCCTCATCGCCCGCTGGCTCGGCGCGAAGCCAATGATCCAGGGCCTTCCCTGACGGGCGTCCCTCGTTCTCCCAAAGAAAGTAAGCTGCTTCGCGTGTGGCGTGGTCTTCATCCACTCGAACCATATCGGACGCCTCCGTGTCGGTGCGTGAATGGCAACTTTATGAATCCCTCCGATTCAATTCAACGGCTCAGCAATTCTCGGGAATTCTCATTCGATTTGGGCAAAGGATTGATACGGGAGCATTCCTCCTCGGGTTTATGGACGCGCCAGCAAGCAACGGTATGAGGCACCGATAAGATAGCTGCCATCGGCGCGACGAAACGGCGTCAAGGCTTTCTTGTGCGCCTCGGTCACCCCTTCTTCGCTGGAATTCTCCATCGCCCGGGTCGAAACGCCTGATGAATTCAATCCTCGCACGGCTGTCGCCTCGTCTGGAAAGAGCCAAGGACTGTCGACATCAAAAACATCGCCCGGCGTCAAACCCCCAGACGCGGCGAACGATTTTAGCACCGTTTCGTCCGAAAGCGCGAAGGGACCTGGTGCCCCGGGCGGCGGCGCAGGAAGGAGCGGACGAAGAGCGCCCACCAAAGCAGCAGCCTCCATGCCATCCGGCACGCCCCACGTCATGATCAAAATTACGCCGTCGGCCTTGGTCACCCGTCGGGCCTCCGCCAATGCGACAGCCGGGTTGGCAGCGTATTGGAACGAGTTGAAGCCGGTCACCACGTCGAACGTCGCATTGCCAAAGGGCAAATCCTCCAGATCGCCGAGATGAAAGTCCCCTTGAGGCGTGCGCTCGCGTGCGATGGCGAGCAGGGTCTCGGCCGCGTCGATTCCCGAAACCTGAGCCCCTCGTTCGGCCGCGAGCTGCGCCGCGCCGCCAGAACCGCAGCCAACATCGAGATACTTGGTGCTCGCCCCGACGCCGGTGCGTTCAAGGACCGCCTCATAGACCGCTTTGACAGTACCTTCCTGAATGTCGGCCCAATCGCGCGCCCGCGCGCCCCACAGTCGGCCATTCATCAGCGAACTTTTTGGTTTCAATTCCGTCACGGTGAAACTCCCTGGTGTTCGAGCGCATTTGTCCGTCGATGAGACGGGTCGTCACTCATGTCGCCCGTCGGAATTAGGATTTTGAGGCGACGATAATAACGGCCTGAAGGGGGATGATCGTAGGCTCGTTCCCGAATTCCTGGCGAAGGGCCGTGAGGACGGTGCGCTCCACTTGCTGGTGATCGGCCCCCCGATCGAGAACCTGCATGAATAGGGGACTTCCAAACACAGCCCCATGCGCCAGCGGACTTAAGTCGGTGATCGCGTGGTCATCCGGTATGATCGAAACGTCGATCCTTCCAAATCCAACCTCTTGGAGGGACGCTCGGATTTCGTCCAGCCGGGCATAGCTGAACGGGATCTGATAGAAGTTGGGTGGATTGTCGGCGAAGATGACTGCCATGCTTTCATCGAGCACGCGTCCGAGTGGGTTAAATCGATGTTCGTCCCAAACGCTGAACAGAAACCGGCCGCCCGGGGCCAGGACGCGATATGCCTCATGCAACCCTTTTTGCTTATCAGGGAAGAACATAATTCCGAACTGGCACACCACGGCATCGAACGTGCCATCTGGGAATGGAAGGTCTGTCCCGTCTGCCTGCCGGAACTCAACCCCGCCGTCGAATTTCTCGCGCGCGACTGTAAGCATATCCTCGGAGAAGTCAGTGGCCGTGATCGTGACGCTGGCCGGCAGAGCGTCTCGCAATGCACGGGTAACAATGCCGGTGCCGCAGGCAGTCTCCAGCACCTTTTTCGGTTCGCCTGCGGCAGTGAAGGCAGCCATGTCCAGAGCGTACTTGTGAAACCACACAGGCCCCATGTGGGTATCATAGATACGAGGGACGTCTCCGGCGAAAGTGGGCTCGCTCATGGCAATTCCGTTCCATGTAACTGGATATATCGGGCACGATAGCCGCAGTGTTCTTCACAGCCGATGGATCAAGTTCGAAAAAGGGGTTCTGACTTATTGCGATTCTCAGCGGTTCGGGATGGTTGCCTACAAACGTAACCATACGTAACACCGGGCGCAAGGTGCCCACGGAAGCTAAGCCGCATTCACAATGAGGGCCGTAGACCGACGAGAATGGCGTGTGCCGGAAACCCTGAGATTCTCCTTAAGCGTCCCAGTCACCTTCCGCCGCGTGCTTGGCCGCAATCACGCTCGCGTAGGCCATCTCGGAGCGTGTGCAGTCGAAATGCGCGAAGCTCATGTTCCCTTCGCCGTCGAAGGTGAAGACGACAACGCGTTTAGCACCCGGATCGTTCATGATCTCGGCAAGCAGGCTTGAGGCGCTTTTGTGCTTGCCGCCGAGTGGGACGACTTTGCTTTCGGTCATGTAGGTTCAGTCATGACGCGGGCATCCGGCTTCTGGAACGAAACCATAGGGCGAAACATAATCGCACTCGTAACCCGCAGCGTGACATGCTTTCACGTTATTGGGGTCCGTTTTTCTCAGTTCCTCGCAATCGCGTTCGGTGTATTGGAGCGCCCTGCGCGGCATAGTATCTGATTTCAGCACCATTGAATTTTTTCCCCGATAACTTGGTAGTGAGCACCGCAGACTTTCATGTTTCCGATTGATGGGGTGAGCGTCGGCCCCTCTGTTAGTTTCCAGCCGTCGCCGTGCAATGGCGTTACGGTCTTATTCCCGCAGCCGCACGCACATAGATGAATGCAGGTGTCATATTTTTCCGAATGATAGAGAATGCCCGGAAGCAGCTGTTTAGGGACAAGCTCAACCTCAACTTGACGCAACGTTTCAACTCTGGTCGTTTGTGAATCGCTCATTTGTGGTCGCTCCCACATTTTGGACCACAACGGCAATCACGGAAACCCTGTCCACAGACTGATTGAAATGCTTGAAGGGAAGATAGGCATCTGACGCAAATATGATGCTCGGTTTCACGCCATTCTTTCTTCTCGGTAAGAGTGCGAGAATCGTGACCTGACCAATGTAGGCCGATAAGCTGGGACGGCTCCATCCTGCACGGATCATAGTGGTAAGAATCGTTACAAAGATCGCAGCGATATTCGCGCTTAATAGTCATGCAATTCTTGTCGTTCACGATTTTCGGTTATACGTAGATGTCCTTGATCGTCACCTTGCCGCCGGTCGCCTTCATGATCTTTTCAGCAGACGCACGAGTCGGGTAGCATTCCTTCCGGAGCCACCGACCAACAACATCGCGGCTCATGTCGATTGCAGCCGCAAATGCAGTCTGATTGGTGTATTTCTCGATATAGTCGCGCAGCAGCATGCGGTAAGTATAGGCTATAGAAGAGGATAATTCAACTATTGAAATAGCAACAAAGTTGCGCGATTTTCTGCATTCCTCTGTTGCCAAGTGCTGATTTTTAATACACACTCGTATCATCATTTAAGCCAATCATCTCAATCAACGGAGCAGATCATGGACAACATTGAGTATCTTAACCGAGTCCTCGATCTTACCGAGAAAGCCGTCGGTCGCCGTCCCGCAGCGCAGGTGTTCCAGTTCCCCAAATCAGCTATGAACCTGCCGAAGCGGTTATTGCAGGAAGGCGAAGCGCTTTGCCCATGCTGCGGTGTTTCGAGTATCGGCGGCAGAGTGTGGGGTGGCTTCGGCGCCTACAATTATTGCGCCAACGAATGCACGAACGACGAAGGCGATCTGATCGAGGTCTATACCCCTGAGCAACAGGCCGAGCTTAGCCTTTGCACCAGCGCAGAGGAATACGAGCGGATCAAGCGGGACTTTCCCGAGCTTGTTATTGATGAGACAGAGTAGGGGGAAGCCATGGAAGCCACGATCAACGGCCAGAAACACGAAATCCTTTTGCCGACACCTGAGCGCATGGTGGAGAGTTGCCAACGGCGCGACCGCATGGTAGCAGCAATCCGCGATACCATCCCATTCCTGCGCAGCCTCGCGGACACCTTTCAAGACGGCGAGCAGGAAATGATGCAAGCGAGCCTTGCGAACAAGATCGCGGAACTTGAGGATTTAATCGCCTAACCATCTAACCGCCGGACATCCCGGCAGACTGCGACTACGTCATGACAACATATCGCGCCATCGTATCCGTCACCTTCGACGATGACGACCTTCAAGAGCTTGCCGACAATCTCGGCATCAACGCTGCCAGACTTGACCCGCTCGAAGCCATCAATGGAAGCCTGGACAACATTGACTTGGGGTCGGCATGGGTTGAACAGCTTTTCAAGGATGGCAAGCCAACCGTCATCAGACTTTCCGGCGGCATCACAGTCGAGATTAACGATCACGAGTGATCAACGATGCCGCGCCCGAAATATGTCCGCTTAGGAGATCAGA
>Ga0206832_10147_pt2 | contig 15407 bp, 9 predicted proteins | sample Alteio_BWOrgCont_74_FD_152896 | JGI IMG/M metagenome (GOLD analysis project Ga0206832, IMG submission 152896) | Enriched cells from forest soil in Barre Woods Harvard Forest LTER site, Petersham, Massachusetts, United States -... | ecosystem: Environmental > Terrestrial > Soil > Temperate forest >... | reverse complement strand
TCCAACGCAGGACCGCCGTCACCCGCATATCCGCTTTCGAAATTGCCCGCCACCCTGTTGATCACCGGAGCCGTTCCGCTGACCGTGAGCGGCACCCAGTCGTAAATTGTCTGGTAGTCGGTCGTGTCTGTAGGAGTGAAAATCACTGAAAGAGCATCGGTCCCAGCGGCCGGGATGGAGCCTGCAGCAGGTGTATAGACGAACGTACCAGGCACGGACGCCGTTGCATTGAGCTGTGTAGCGCTCAGCGCCGTACCATAAGAAATGGACGCTGGTGTCGCCCAGGTTAAGGTCGCCGTCGCCTGGTTCACGACCACGCTGACAGATCCTGGCGGAGGCGAAGCATAATCGACGGCATCGTTGGGCGTAAAGGTAACGCTTTGGGACGAGGTCCCAGCCTGAGGACTGGTACCAGGATTCGTGAAACCGAAGGTTCCGGGCACTGATGCCGAACCGCCCGTTAGTATCGACGAGGCAAGACTCTGTCCGTAGGTGATCGCGCTCGCGGTAGGCCACGCGGAGACGGTTGGGGTGGCTTTGTTCACGACCAGCGTGACACCCGCCGTGACAGAACTAAACGCGGTGGTGTTGGTCGGTGTGAACGTAACGGACAATGTCTGCGTTCCTGCGGGAGGGATTGTCCCGGCGACCGGAGAATAGGTAAACGTCCCAGCGACTGGATTCGAGGTGTAAAGGGCGGTGGCGTTCAGCTGGGTACTCGATAGCGCCGTTCCATAGGTTATGGCAGCAGGCGTACTCCACGTGATGGTGGGCGCCACAGGCTGCAATGTGCTCGTCACCTTGCGAATGCGATAGTTTCCCGTATCGGATACATAGATGTCAGCAGCCGCGTCCAGCGCCAGCCCTTGCGGACCCTTTAGTTCGGCGCTCGTCGCGCTGCCGCCGTCTCCGGAGGATCCCGCGGTCCCGTTTCCCGCAACGGTGCTGATGATGTGATTGCCAGCGTTCACCGTCCGTATGACATTGTTGCCCGTGTCTGCGAAATAGAGATTTCCCTGGGCATCAAGGGCAACCTGCTCGGGCGTATGCAGCTTCGCGCTCAGGGCTGCTCCTCCGTCGCCTGCGTAACCGGAGTTGCCGTTTCCAACGAGCGTATTGATGTCGTGCGTTGTGGCATTGACTTGACGAATGACGTTGTCGTATTGATCCGGGAGGTAGATGTTGCCGCCACCGTCAACCGCCACGAACTCGACTCCGTTGATCTCCGCGCTGGTCGCGGAGTATCCATCGCCCGTATAGCCCCCGGTACCAGTCCCTGCAACCGTTGAGATGGTACCAGTACCGGCAGCAACCATACGGACGACCTTCGCCTGGAAATCGGCGATATAGAGGTTCCCTGCCGAGTCCAGAGCCAGCCCTGACGGATAGCTCAGGTCCGCACTGGTCGCGGGGCCGTTATCTCCGGAGTAGCCATAAGAACCGTTCCCTGCGACCGTTGCGATCATGCCCGCGGCTACTGTGACGCCAAAGACGGTAATCGATGCGGCCTGGGTGTTAACGACACGAACACGGCTGTTACCTGCATCCGCGATGTAGAAATTTCCAGAGGGATCGACTATCACGTCCGTCGGATAGTCCAGTTTGGCGCTCGTGGGCGCCCCTCCATCGCCACCGCTTCCCTCGTGGCCGTTGCCTGCCACTGTTGTGATTGTGCCATTGGAGATCTTACTGATCGTCGCACATGAGTAGTCGGCAAAATAGACGTTGCCGGAGGCGTCGGTGTGAGCCCCCATGGGTTGGCTCAGGGTAGCGCTGGTTGCTGTCTGGCCGTTGCCGGTGCAGCCCTTGGTGCCCGTTCCTGCGAATGAGTTGATGGTTCCGGACCCTGACGATCCAGAGGAATCGACGGTCTGCGTGATCGCGGCTGATGTCACTGCATTGTAGGTAGAACTCCCGGGCCAGGAGGCGGTGATGGTGTTGCTGCCGACTGTCAGTGTGCTGGTGGCGAGTGTTGCCTCGCCACCGCTGATCGTCTCAGTACCGATGGCCGAGCTTCCGTCGTAGAAGGTAATGGTTCCGGTCAGGCCATTGGATATGTTTGCGGTGAAGGTCACCGATTGCCCGGAAGACGAGGGATTCTGCGAGGCGGAGACAGTGAGCGAAGGCGTGATTTTGCTGACCGTTTGCGTGATCGCGCTGGAAGTGGAGGCTCCGTAACTGGAGTTCCCCGCCCATGAGGCGGTGATGCTGTGCGTTCCTGCCACCAGGCTGCCGGTAGTTAACGTGGCGGTGGTCCCGGTGATCGCACCGGTGCCGATCGACGTTGTTCCATCGTAAAACGTGATCGACCCAGTGGGCCCGCTGGAGATGGTGGCGGTGAACGTTATCGACTCGCCATAAGTTGAAGGATTGTTCGAACTCGCGACAGAGACAGTGACCCCGGTTGCATTAACGGCCTGGAGAATCGCACTCGATGTGACAGGGTTATAGCTGGAGTTTCCAGGCCAGGAGGCAGTGATGTTGTGATTTCCGATCGACAACGCGCTGGTTGTGCAGGTGGCCGCGCTTCCGCTGATTGTCCCGCTTCCAAGCAGCGTGGGGCCATCATAGAAAGAGATCGAACCCGTTGGCCCGCTGGAGATCGTGGCGGTGAACGTCACCGATCCACCAGATGCGGACGGATTCAACGAACTGGAAACTGTCAGCGTCGGAGTTGTTGGCAGAAATCCGCCCACAGCGCGGAGGCGAAAATTCCCCGTATCAGCCACATAGATGTTGGCGGCCGAGTCGAGCGCGAGCGCTTGAGGTCCCTTCAACTCCGCACTGGTCGCCGTTCCGCCATCCCCGAGGAATCCGGCAGTTCCATTTCCGGCGATTGTGCTGATCTTGCCCGCGGTGATCATGCGGATGACGTTGTTGCCTGTGTCTGCGATGTAGAGGTTCCCAACTGAATCCACCACGACGGCTTCCGGAGTCTGCAGCTCGGCACTGGCCGCCGGACCGCCATCCCCCGTGTATCCCGGGCTGTCAAGCAACCCCGCGATCGTGTTGATGGTGTGATTTGAAGCAAAAACCTCTCGGACAACCTCGTCATACTGATCGGCGAAGTAAATGTTTCCTGCACTGTCAACAGAGACGAATTGAGCGCCGTTGATCTCAGCACTAGTTGCTAGCTGGCCGTCGCCCGTGTCGCCGCCTGTACCAGTTCCAGCGACTGTGGTGATGATGCCGCTGGTCAGATTCACCTTGCGAATGACTTTAGCGTAGAAATCGGCGATGTACAGGTTGCCCGAAGAATCCAGGGCCAGACCTGTGGGAAAACTTAGTTCTGCACTGGTTGCCTGATTGTTGTCACCGGAATACCCGTAGGTACCATTCCCGGCGATGGTAGCGATATCGTTCGGCGCTACCGCAACGCCGGCGACCGTGATCGATGTGGTTTGGGTATTAACGAGTCGGACTCGGCTGTTGCCAGCGTCCGCGATGTAAACATTGCCATTGGCATCGATCGCCACATCTTCCGGGTAGTCGAGCTTCGCACTGGTGGCCAAACCGCCGTCCCCTCCACTCCCTTCATGATCGTTACCGGCCACCGTCGCGATGTTGCCGGACGATGCGACGATCTTGCTCACCGTGGCACAGGTGTAGTCTGCAAAATAGATATTCCCGGCTGCGTCGACCTTCACCCCCATTGCCTGGCTCAGCTTAGCGCTGGTCGCAGCGTTGCCGTTGCCTGTGCAGCCCTGTGTGCCGGTGCCTGCAAGCGTGGAGATCTTCCCCGAGGTAGGGAGCTGTACCTGAGCCCCAATTCTTCCGCCAAAAGCCGCGCAACCAAGCACTACGAACATCACGTAGGCCACGTTCAGATCAGGGTTCTGTTCACGACGATCGCGAGTACAACTACCGCTCATTTTGGACAACAAGAGCTCAAAGCAAGCAAAGAAGTGGGTCACCGCGTGGATTACTTTCGGATACCGCTGCGTCGTCGCCATCTTATCTCCCCAAACTCTGAACCTCGGCTCACCGGCATTCCCCGATATCGGGAATTTGTAACCGCAGTTTTTCTCGCGGCTCATTGCGGAACCTGACCAGTCGCTGTAATCCCGCTCAGCCACAAACGGTTCGTATAGCCCTGGGTGATGGAGAGATTGGGACCTTGCGTCCAGTTCTGCAGCTGCCCTGTAGGCGCGTACCCGTTGACCGACCCGACTGTGAAAAGATTGCTCGGGAATGCTGTTGAACTGCTTCCCAGTGTCTGCAGTCTTCCTGCACCGTCAAAAGTGCTGGTGAAATAGACCGAACCCAGCCCAGGAGTTGAAGTCATTCCGTTTGTAGAGCACGTTAGATGTCCCGCAAGGTCGTAACTATAACTGTGATATTGGCCATCGGCCGACTGACATGGAGTCGCGGCCTGGCACCCTGAGGGCCCACACTGTTGCTCGCTCCAGACGCGACCCATCGGGTCATACTGAGAAAACGATCTCAGCGTCATGCCGCTGGACGGCCCCGTCGAGCTACAAAATTGCGATGGAGCTATCGTCCATTCATTTGCCAACCGACCAATGCCGTTGACCGTAGAAACGTCGTATTGATAGCAGGACGATGGCGTACCATTCGAATAACTTTTTGAGGTCAGGCGATTCAGCGCATCTTATTGATAGCCAGTCGTGACGCCCCGTGCGTCAGTCTTGCTCGATACATTTCCGTTTGCGTCGTAAGAATACTGAACCGCGCCGGCCTCAGGATTGGTCGCCACCTCAAGTTCCGGGAGTCCATCGTAATAACTGAAGGTCCGCGAGACAGCATTGCTGCCGCCATGTGAACCTCCCCATTGCGCCACCGAAACCAGATCATCACGAACGTCATAGCTGTAATCTGTCTCCATCGAGCCTGTTTGCGAGGTGCCATTTGGCTCAACCACCTGCGTTAGTCGTCCGAACGCATCAGAGACTCGCTGCCATTGATTGCCATTCTCATCGGTAAAATCGGTCCAGGGACCCGTGATCGAGCCGGCCTGCGCACTCGCCGCTCCAAGGCGTGCGTGACAGGATGACGATCCGTTCGCCGCTGACAGCGTATCGTCATAGCACCAGTAACGATTCGTTCCGTCCTGCTCCGTCTCTTTCGTTTTCCTGGCCAGGACGTCATAGAGTGACGTGATTGCTGGCGCTGCGGTGCAGAGTGTGGTGGGTGATGGCGAACGGAAAGGATTTGTTTGTTGGTAGACATTTCCCATCCCGTCGTAACAGGAATTGACGTAGTCTGCCCCGTCCGGGTCAGAGGTCAGTTGTGTCTGAATGGGGTGACCGAGGCCATCCATCACCGTAACCTTAGTGATCGATTGTCCGGCGCTCTGAAGGGTAGACATCCCGATGCTGGGGATCGAGTCGTTGTACGTAATCGAAACCGTACCAGTATCCGGATAAGTCGTCTGGGTTAACCTGTTGAGGGAATCGGCATAAGTGTATTGAGTTGTCTGATTATTCTTATCGGTAGCGCTCGTCAAAAGGCCCGAAGGGTAGTTATAAGTGAAGCTTTCCGTGGCTGTCACGCCATTCACGGTCGGATACGTAATCTTCGTTAAATAGGCGTTCGACGCGCCTGGACTGTTGCCTCCGCTCGGAGAGTCTGCATAGGAATATGCCGTGGTGTGGCTCGCCCCCGACGACATGTCGCTGCAGGTAGAATTCCCACAGGCATCCGTTCTGGATAAAGCCTGGCCCGTCTCGTCGTAAGTAGAGGTAATTATTGGCTCAGCACTATTATCAGACCATCGGAGAACCTTCGTTGGATTTCCCCGAGGCAGCGCGGACGCGGTTCCATAGTTCGCTTCGTCATGGGTGCCGGTTGCGAGTCCGCTCACGCCGGACGAAACAGGGGCAGCGGTCGAAGCCGGGCCGACAGCTGCCTGACCGTCGTAATAGGCATCGGTCTCCGCAACTCGGTTACCCGACCCATCATGTACAACGACCTGATTGATTTCGTCAAACCTGTAATAGGAATAGCTGGTCTTGCGCGAAGGCGGCGAAGAGGGCGGCGCCTGCCCAAAATCATACTCATCCTTTTCAATAAGTTGCTCGGGAAAGCCAGCAACGTAAGTGTAGTTTGTTTGAAAACTCGGGAGCGAGGCCAATGTGGTTGTCTCGCTCGTCATTTCGAACTGGTCCGCCCACGTCTTACCGACCGTCTCAACAGTCGCGCCATTCCAGTCTCCGTAAGCGATACTGGATTCAACTGCCAGTTGTGCCGGCATTTGGCCCTGTGAGTCTGGCTGCAACGGCTGGTACACGTAGCCGTAGCCGTAGGTCGTCGTGGCCGTCTGACCCGTGATTACATCTTTTGTCGCGACCGTCGTCTGCTTGGAGTACCAGGTTCGGTCTCCGCAGCCCGTAACCCCACTCGGCGGACAGGCCACCGGACTCGTAGCCGTCACCGGGTTCCAGTTCGTGTTGTAGCTGAAGGTCTGATATTGCGCCTCCTGTGTCGAGTTCGGCCCGTAGTACACGGTGCGCGTGGCAACGACAGGTGTTTTGTAGTGGTAATTGCATGCCCCAGAGACCGGAGGGAACTCACCCGAGTTTTGGAGGGCTGCAAACGTCGCGAGCTCGGAAGGGGTATCGCTCAGCTTCCAGGTATATTGAACAGATCCCCCGTCCGGATAATCGATCTCATTCACGAGCCCCCATTTGGGGTCGTATTTGAAGGTATAGGCTTGTCCGTTGGGTAACGTGAGGGTCTGCAGGACCTGTAGGGCAGACTGGTCTACGCTGAAGGTAGCACTGCAACTCAGCGTTCCGATCGTAGGTGCATCGATCTCCTGGTAGTCCTGATTTGCCACCTCGCTAAAGCTGGCGTTAGTGGTGGTGTATGTAGGCGTGAACGTCAATCCGCCGATCGCATAGCTGGTGGCATACGGGGGATTTCCGCCGGTGCTCTGGGAAACTGAAATCACCGAACGGCCCGCCGTATCAGTAATAGCCAAAGGTGCGCCGGTGTCGTAAGACGCCGACACCTGAGCTATATTTCCATTTCGGTCTTCAATCTGGGTCGGGAATTCGAGAGTAAGCCCCCCACCGGTTCCCTGCGGGAAGGAGTAGACGGTGCCGTGTTTGTCGGTCACGGTGAATGATGGCTGACCAGAGGAGCAATCGGACGGCGGGTTAGACGACGATCCAGCAAAATAGTAGCCTGTGCACAAATCGGCCTTGGCGCTAACCTCATCATCCCCTCCGGACGCTACCGCATCATAGGGAACACCGCCTTCACAAAAATAGAATCCGTTCTCCCCGCTCCCACTACAACTAGTGGTGTTATAGGTCACGTTAGAGCAAGCATATGAAGTCTCGTAGTTTTGGGATCCCTGAACGCCCGAAATTCCGGCTAGACCCAGCATGTGGGTCTCGCCCAAAGGGTCGTAGAAGTTATATGAGGAAGAAGTCCCACAGTAGGACGTCGGCGGACCGTTTGTTTGGTTTGTGGGGGAGTATGGTGGCAAAGGCACGATCGAATCCGAAGTCTCCGTGTAGGGAAACGTATCGCTCCAGCCGTTGAGCACTCTGGGCAATGCGGCGGTCGATGAGCATGGGGCTGCATCGAATCCACCGCACCCCGGCATATACGATGTGAAGCGAAACACCTCTCCCGAGTTATAAGTTACTGAGAAAGGAATCGTGAAACCGCGGCTTGCCGGGACCGGCAGATCGATCTTGATCATCAGCGTCCCGTTCGCCGGGTCTACCGTTTCGGACAGGCCCTTAATGTAATCGTGCCCGGCACCCGCGATCGGGCGTGCCACGTCATCGCCAAGATTGACGGTTTGCGCAACTAAGTCACGGCCGGTCAGACAAATACAGATAGCTACGATAGCCGCCATCGCCAACAGTGCGCGATAAGGGCGCAGCATTTGTACACGAATCATCATTGACATTTTTGTTCACCAGACAGTGGGATCGTGGATTCGGAGTAGTTCGCTCGAAGATAATGCGACCGACAGCGAGTCGTTCGCTCATTGAGTGGTTCCGGGCAAGTATTGAAAAAGACGAACAGGGACGGACATATTCCACTCGGCAGGCATCTCAGTCTCAGTAATCTGGGGATACCGCAGGTGAGTATCGCTGCAAACACTGCGACTGATTCGTGAAAAGTCCATTTCGCAAGTCGGATATTGGGACGGGCCGAAGCTGGATGGTCGTCATTGCTCGATCCTCGATGCGTCAGGGAGGTGTCATGAGAGCGCCCAGAGGCTCTCTCAATGGAGCAACAGACATCTAGTGCCGCACTGGTCGATGACAGGCCAGAATCTCTTTTGACTCCGGCGTTCGTGGCAGGCGGGGCAGATGACATCGATCGATCCTTGATTATTCGAAAGTGATGGTTTCGACCTGAATCTCCGGCGTCGGAGTACGGCCGGTGACGACTCATCGCCGTACGACTCGATAGCATGGGAGAATCGTGTCTGGCGTCAGGGTTGGAGGCAATTGAGGCGTGAATACGAGCTTCTCCTCGATGAACGATGTCGGTTCCCCGGGTGCGCTCCGAAGAGGCAGAATTTTGGCGAACTCAATGTCACAGCCGCTGTCTCTGCTGAGGCGGAGGCGGGCGCCACCTGGTGCGGTGAGGATCTCCCGCGACAGCGGCTCGCGATAATCGGGAAACTGGTCCACGAGGAGCGCAGGTAATGCCTCGCGCTTTCCCACAGCAACCTCGACGAGGTAGACGTCCTCGCTTTCAGCCCATTTACTGTGAAAGCTTGCGCTTGTCGCAAGAAAGTGGACATCGGCTTTCATGCTCTGGGCGTGACGTTGCCCGGCAGCGCCGAAAGCGGTCGACAGAACAAGCAGGACAGTCCCGCTTGCGGTTAATCCTTTGTTTCCAGCCATGGCAGAATTTCCTAAGGTTGTAGCGAGCACACAGTCCGCGGCCCTGGTCATAGCCGTGCACCGGGATCAGTGTGCGCAAAACGGCCGAAATGTGCAGCGCAGGTTGGGAGAAGAAGAGCAAACACAAGAGGCAGTCAGGCCACTTAATAAGTGCGGTAAATGTGGCCTATGTACGTGTCGTTGTTGTAAGCAACTCTCAAAGATAAATCAAGCAAACATTGGTAACTTGTTGCCCATTGGCTGTCTTGCTTTCGTAAGGTGCGATGACTGAAGTCATGGCCGCAACGGGCCACCTGTAGTAATCTTCAGGCGCTCAAGACACGAAAGAGCAAGTGTCGGGAGGACGCGAGAAGAGCTAAACCTCCTCCAACGAATCGCGATCCGGTTAGTTCCTCGCCGATTTCATTGGCGACACTCTGCGCGGCGAACTTGCTGGGCATCGGTTCAAGAAGTTTATGAAGAGATCGGATCAGAGGCGGGAAGCGTTCTGACGAGAACCATGGCGAACGTCGCAACTCAGGCGGCGAGAAGGGAATGGGACGTTAGCGAGAGCAGAAGCCAACCGCCTTGGTCTGTCGGCCAGCGGCGGAATCCTGTTCCAGCCATCGCAGCAGAGTCATGTCGAGCTGGTTCAAGCGGTCGATGTATCCGCGGCACAACCTGGGCAGCGGATGGATACTCTTGCTGACTTCTTCGTTGGTCGACATCAACTCAGCCAAGTAGCCCATGCAGTGCGGGCGCAGCTTGTGTTGTGCTCACCTCGGTCTCCATCAGCAGGCCCGATCGCGGTTCTTATTCTGCACCGCTTGGCACAGCACCAGACCGCGGTAGCGCAGGATAAGTCGCCGGTTGCGGATCTCGGTCGATGCCATGTGGCCCTCGGGCAGGAAATCGCGGCGCTGGCAGTCGGCGACCCTGCATCGATCCCGTCGTTCTTGCGCTTCGCCGCCGCGCTAGCCCGCAGCATCAACGGGTGCGCCACCTTCAGCTTTTCCGCATGCGGAAGCAGCTGATCGTAAATCTGGCCGGTGAAGGTCGTCGCTTCCACAGCGATCATCCGGCGTTGAGGAACGGTTCTGATCCAGGGGTCCAACTAGCGCCTTGTTCGATCCGATCCGGCATTCCTGGTGGATATGGTTTGTAAGTAGGCTATCTGGTTTTCTGGTCCAACCCCAAGGGGTCCGGCGGCCCCGCCTGTCGTCGATACCGTAGCTGCCAGAATAAGGGCTTCACGGCGATTCCTAAAGCCGATAGCATGGTAATCGTTGTAATCCCCAGACTGAGGAGAAACATAAAAAAATGGATACGCAATCGATCCTCGCCGCTGTGAGCGAGGAAATCGCACGATTAGAGCAGGTGAAGGCTTTACTGAGTGCTGGGACTGGGCGCGTCCCGGCCACGTCATTCCCCTTCGGAGCGAAGCCCCACAAAAAGAGAGTGATGAGCAAGGAAGCGCGAGAACGGATCGCAGCAGCACAGAGGAAGCGCTGGGCTGCTCAAAAGAAGGCTGCGAAGTAAATCATCTCCATCGATCTACAAAGGGAAATGCCCTGGCTTTTCTGCCAGGGCATTCGTGCCTAAAGGTGATCCCGAAGTGAAACCCTTCCGCTCAGCCGACCACGACAAGATCGCCGTTGTCTCGTATAAGGCTCATTGGCTCACCCAACGCGTCTCCTTGCAAAATGTATAGGTCGCCGATGTAACCCGGAGCCATTCCCGGTGAAAACCTAAACTTCACTCCATATACCATGTCGGCGAATTGTTCAGGAGTATCGCTCTCGCCAATACCCCACGCCTCCCGAACGACGGGCAACGCCATAATCTCCTTCCACTCCGCCATTGATAATTCGTGTGGCTTGTACATCTCCATATCTTGTTATTTGCCTTCAGTATGGATGGGCCGCAAGGAATGTCAAGGGTCCGTCCGGAGGTGGTGAGTTCACCCCGCCCCATCCACATTGGGGACCGTCTCGCGCGAGCCAGTGAGCAACCGCAAGCTCAGCCGACCGCTTGGTTGAACACCAAGTGGTGGACCGCTCCTCGATCTCAAGGAAGGCAATGACAGAACCCCAATCTCCAACCCGGGCCGAATCGTGGTCCGGTGCATAGTCGATCTTGCGTCAGACAAAACGGAACAGGTCCTCTCAGTTTATATGTTGGATGGCCCCGACATACCTCGACTCGTAATAATCCGATAGCTGCTGGCCAGCGGTACCCCAGATACCGGGTGTACTCACTCCGCTGCATGCGGATGATTTGCCCGGTCACTACAAGTCACTTGAATATTTTAGGAGGAAGCGGAGAAGCGCTGGCCAAGAGCGCTTTGATGAATGGCGACACTAAGGGTGTACCCCAGCCGGTGCATGCGTCCCACCCGGGGCTTGCCGAATACAGGGGGGCATCTCGACCACATTTTCCGTTATTGCCCTGTAAGATATCGACGAGAGCTCGTCGCAGGTTTGTGTTACTCGCGTACAGAAGGCCGTTGATGTTTCCTGCGGGATTCAGATTTTTGGATGAAAGCGCAGCGTTGGCAAGCGCGAACATGGAAGCCCAAAGGGGAGCTGCGATGCTTGTTCCCTGCAGAGAACTGGTGCCTGGGTGCGGAGCATCGCCGCCGGCGTTGGGCAACAGGACGGCCCGGGCCGCAACATCCGGCAAGAGGCGAAAGTCTGCGTTGGCTACGGCTATGTTTCGGTTCGCGGGAGCCCCATGCGTAGCAATCGATGTATCCTTTTGCCAGCTCGGAAGACAGATTTGAGAGCTGATTCCGCCTCCAGAAGAGTCTCCTAACTGATCAAACCACACTTGTTCCGGCCCTTCGCCGCTTTCCTTTATTGCCTGAGTTCCGCCGCAAGAGAGCACATAGGCGCTCGATCCAGGGTAGCAGACAATTGCACCCGAGTCTCCCGAGGAAACGCATACCGTCGTTCCGCGAAGCGCCAAAAGGGCAAACGCCTGTTCGATCGTGCGGATGGCTGCCTGCGTCCACAGATCGCCCGCTTGATTAGCTCCCTCGGGCCAACCCCAACTGATGGACACGACCGCAGGAACGGGATCGCCCTCGAGGATTGCGTGCAGCGCCATGACCCAGCCCTGTTCGGTTGCATCGGCTGTATATAACGCAACCTTTGCCCACGGCGCGCACAGAGAGACGACTTGAAGGTCGGTACAGGTTTCAGTCGCGAAATCCGATCTTCTCTGCTGAATATCTGGCTGGCTAAAGACTACCGTTCCACCTGCTCTCGGACAACTGGCTTCGAAATCATTGCCCGTCCCGCCTAACGCAACAATCGCGATGGGATCGCGGGTACTCGGCTGCCCCGGCGGGCCGCCAGGCTCGGAAGGAAACCCATACCCAACCGGAGGGAATCCTCCATGTGCCGGAAACCCCTCGATTGGAATGGTCCGCAGAAAGGACTGCGCCTGAAGGCGATTGTCGAGTCCGAAGACGCCGCCAATTCCCTTAACGATTTCCGGCGGGAAATCCTGCGAGGGCAGAGATATGGTTCCCTCCCGGCCACGATACTTTTTTTCCGCCGACATGTAGATTTCAAGGTTTACCCCGAACAACGCACCAGCCATTGCGATTGGCACGGCCAATGTAATCAGGCGCAGAGAGGACAACTCAGGTAGCTTTTCCAGATCATACTTCTCCGCGAATGCGGTCACCGCTTTCACTACGTCCGCCCGCGGCGCGTATTTGGTGTTCATATCCTCAAGGCTAAGGTACCGGCGTTCGCGAATGGCGGTTGAAGTCATCTTATTAAACTCCGACCGCCATTCTGTATTCTCCGGATTAAGCCAGAAACTGACGGGGATCCTGTCTTCTCCGGGAGAAGCGCCCGGGACTTTTGCGTATCCTGGCGCCGGGGACCTCTCACTCCCGGCAATCGCTGACATCGAGTCGCCCATATCATTCCTATTCATTTCAAGCTCGGTCGAGAGACACGATTCCGTGTTTCCAAGTGGCTAGTTAGTTTCCGTATCCGATGACCAGCGGAATAGCAAGGCAATCGGCACCAGAGTGAACAAGTGCTCCTCCAGAGGTGTTGCCGTTTTGGAAATTCAGCCAATAAGGCAGGCCCGCAAGTTGCATAATCTGGTCGAAGCACGCGCCTGCATCCTGGTGATCAGGGTCGGATGAGCCTGGCCCTTCGTACTGAAACTCGATATCCGCAGCAACGGGAAGTGGTTGCCATCCGGGAGGCGGGTTGTTCGGATCGTAGCTGTTATCTCCGGCTGGCGGTGTAATGTCGTAACTTGCGCTGCTCGCTGACGGCGGCGTCACTGCCTGATTTGGATCCAAGGGCGCATCTGGTAGAAATAGCTGCACCTGCGAAAAAGGCCAGTCATAAAACAGACGAAACGATGTGAACCAGCGATACCCAAACTGGTTATGGCACTGGTCACCAGTGACAACCTCGGTGTCATTAATCAGATTGAGCGCATAGAAAATCTTCGGACGCGGGACCACGATGGAGAAATACGCGTTCTGCGCATAGCTCATAGGAGAGCCAGGCTTGGACGTAGGCCGCTTTGGCTGGGGTGCAGGAGCATTCTCAGGATAAAGGACGGGGTTGTCCTGCCCGGCAAGATACCAATCCCACTGAAATGAGATAGCTCCACCGTTTGCGGTCGGTCCGGTAAGGATATATGGATATCTGCCGCCGTTCTTGAACATTCCGGGAAGCGGCTTCGACTCGTCCCCGGGATACACGCTGGCTAAGTGGCCTGCGCATTTCGGTGCAAATATCCAGATGTTCGCTGCGGGGACGCCCGCCGTCGCCAGCGGAATATAAAGCATAAATGGGCCACGAAACGTAAGTGATAGGGTTCCTAATGCGGTCTGACCAGCTGCTCCCATTTGAGTCCTCTCCTTTTGCTCCTGAATTAACCATGGCCGAAAACCGAGAATCCCGCCCAATAGAATGGGTGAGCATATTCCGGAGTAGCGCGCATCGAGAGTCGCGCGGCAGTCAGCGCCGCGGCCACGCTCTTGCCGGCGAAGAGTTGTTCATAAAACTTATTCATCAGGCGCGCCGTCGCCGTCGAGTCGACCATCCAGCGGCTTGCCACCACTTCCGATACTCCTCCGCCCGCGAGACGCCGCACCAGACTGTCCTCATCGTCAAAAAAGCCGGTCGTCCCGCGTGAAGTGGAGCAGGCAGCCAGTACAACAAGTTTGTTGTTCATGAGGCTCCCGTCCGCTGCGCCCCAGTATGGAAGCGTGAGGGTTTCTCCAATGAGAGGACCGGCAGACTGCATTGAGGCGATTGCGTGTCCGGAGAAGTGGACTACTTGTGCCCTGGCAAGGTCGCTTATCGCTCCCGGCTTGGAGATTTCTTCCGCTGTCAGGACTTTTGTCCGTCTAAAAAGACGCATGACTTCCTTAGTTTCGTCCTCTTCGTCGGGCAGAGGGGCGGACCCGGGTATCTCTGTAGCCTTAATGACGACTGCGCGCCATGACCCCTCGACGCTTGTCCAGCGGTTGGCCTGCGCCATATAAGCCGCCCCGGGAGAGAATGACAGATCAAATCGTTCACCGATATACCTCCCCCGGGAATCTTGGAGGATCTCGAAGGGCAAAATGCGGAGAGCGCCATCCGGTTCGATAATCAGGTGTCGATAACCCGCCAGATACGGCTCTACTGGCGCGAGCAGCAGCTGATATAGCCGGGAAGATTGCGATTGCAGCTTGGAAAGGCTGGAGCCGGGATCGGCACAGTACTCGAGGAATCGGTTTACAGAGACTAGGAGCTGGTCTTCGTCAACTGGAATTTCTGTCTGATGCAACTGCTTCGCGTCCCAGACCCAAGCCGTTATCCCCTTTTTTTCGGCAAAGTAAGTGACCACGGCGGTACCTGGCGAGGAACTTGACAGGACAGACGACAATTCAAGCGTCTCAGATTGATGAGTTCGCACATCAATCAGATTTGCCCCTTTGAATCGCTCCCAGTACATCAGGGCCTGCGCCGGATCGTTTCTCAGCTTAAGGGCTATAATTTCCCGATAGATAGTCTCGTTTTCCCGGCTCCACTTCCACCGGTCAGACCGGGTTCGAGCCAGGCTCATTTGCCTCTCGGTTAGGTCCAGCGCCAGTTGCAGATCCTTTTCCGCAAGATCGTTATGCCCGGCACGCGCCTCACCAATTCCGGAAACCTCGAAGTACTCCCGCTGGAGGTCTATGTCCAGAAATTTCAGAGCGCCCTGTCTGAGCGGGATCAGCGTAGAAAGTGCTCCAGATGCATCGCCCCGCGTCTCTTCTGCCCTCGCCTCATACACTTGAGCCTCCGCGCTCAGCGCATCGCGGCGGACTCCGGCCGGGAGCGCCACGAAGATACTGTGAGCTTTACGGAAAGCATCGCTGGCGCTACGCGTCTCCCCTGAACAGAGCAACGCTTGACCGAGCCGATCCTCGGCATATGCTCTCATCGCCGCGTTCGGATGGCTGGCGATTAATGGAAGACCCTCTCGTTCAATCGCTACCTCTAGTTGGCACTGATTCTGTTCCTCGGCTAGTTGATACATTGTCGCCAGAACGTTATATCCGCGAAGCCGTGGAAA
>Ga0206832_10149_pt3 | contig 15575 bp, 13 predicted proteins | sample Alteio_BWOrgCont_74_FD_152896 | JGI IMG/M metagenome (GOLD analysis project Ga0206832, IMG submission 152896) | Enriched cells from forest soil in Barre Woods Harvard Forest LTER site, Petersham, Massachusetts, United States -... | ecosystem: Environmental > Terrestrial > Soil > Temperate forest >... | reverse complement strand
AGGACGGCATTGAAACCAGCCACGGATATGTTGCGCGAGTCGTCGATGCTCTCTGCGGAGGAATTGAAGGCTCGGCTGTGGGCAGTGGGCGAGGAGCGCTATCACCATCGGCATCCTTTTCACCTGATGATGCATGAGGGCCAGTTGAGCCGGGGGCAGTTGCAGGCATGGGCGCTCAATCGCTATTACTACCAGAGCATTATTCCGATTAAAGATTCGATCATTCTTTCTCGCAGCGACAGCCCGGATTTTCGGCGGGTGTGGCGGAAGCGCGTGGTCGATCATGACGGTGACGCGACCCATGAAGGCGGCATTGAGCGCTGGATTAAGCTGGCGGAGGCTACGGGCTTGGAGCGCGAACGCGTGCTACGCGGCGATGAAGTGCTGCCGGCGACCAAATACGCGGTGGATGCCTATCTAAGTTTGGTCAGGAGCCGGAGCTTTTTGGAAGCTGTGGCTTCGTCGCTAACCGAGATGTTTTCCCGCGATCTGATTGCGCTGCGCATGGATCGTCTGCGGTTGCATTATCCGTGGCTTTCTGGCGGGCTGGATTATATTACGGCGCGTCTTGATCAGGCTCCGGAAGACGCACGGTTTGCGCTGCAGTGGGTCACCGAGAATGCTCGTACGCGAGCTGAGCAGGAATTGGCAATCGCGGCCTTGCGGGCTAAGTGTGACATTCTGTGGGCGCAGTTGGACGCGCTCTACTTTGCCTATGTGCAGCCGGGATGGCCGGCGCCAGGGGCTTTTCGGATTCAGGAGTCCTGAGCGTGCCGCGCCCTTCTGATTCCAGCCAGCCGCGTTTTGCTTCGGGTTGCCGTTGGGGCACGCAGGGCGAGGAACGCGTGGTGCTTTTTCCTGAGGGTATGATTCGGGTTCAAGGCACGGGGCAGAACATCCTGGAATTATGCGATGGGCGGCGCACGGTTCAGGAGATTGTGACTGCGCTTGCGGAGACGTTCAGCGGAGGAGATCGCGCGAAGATTCGGGAAGATGTCGGCAGTTTTCTGGAGGCTCTGCAGCAGAAGCGCATCGTCGATTATTAGGGGCCGCTTGGCAGTGCCCCACGGCAGCCGCCGGGACGACGGCGCTACAAGATGCTATTAATGATTCCGAACCCACTGGCGTTGATTGCCGAGGTCACGCACCGCTGCCCGCTGCATTGCGTGTATTGCTCGAACCCGCTGCAGATGATTGGCGCTCAGGCGGAGCTCTCGACCGGGGATTGGATCCGCGTGTTTCAGGAAGCGCAAAAGCTGGGAATTCTGCATCTTCACTTAACTGGCGGCGAGCCTGTTGCGCGTGCGGATCTTAAAGAACTGATTGAGGCTGCGCATGCTGCCGGGCTTTATACCAACCTGATCACTTCGGGAATTGGCCTACCCGAGGCGCGACTGAAGGCGTTGGTCGATGCGGGACTCGATCACATTCAACTCAGCTTTCAGGATTCGCAAGATGGCCCGGCGAACTGGATTGCGGGCACCAAGGCGCATGCGCACAAAATCGTCCTATCGGAAGTGATTCGCCGGTTTCCGATTGCGTTCACGGTAAACCTGGTGGTGCATCGGCAGAATCTCGATCATCTCGATGAGATGATTAGATTTGCGGAGCAGTTGAAGGCGGATCGCCTGGAGATTGCGCATGCTCAGTATTACGGCTGGGCTCTGAAGAATCGGGATACGTTGATTCCTACTCGCGAGCAGCTTGAGAACTGCATGCGCATCGTGGAAGCGGCGCAGGAGCGGCTTTCAGGCCGGATGAGAATTGATTGTGTGGTTCCAGATTATTACGCACGCTATCCCAAAGCGTGCATGGGCGGATGGGGCCAGCGGTTGCTCTTGATTGATCCATCCGGACAAGCGCTTCCTTGCCACGCGGCGGGAGTGATTCCGGGCATGAGTTTCGACAATGTGCGGGAACATTCTCTGGAATGGATATGGCGCGAATCGGCGGCGTTCCAGCGCTTTCGCGGAGAGCAATGGATGCCCGAACCGTGTCGAAGCTGCGATCGCAGGACGGAAGACTTCGGCGGCTGTCGCTGCCAGGCCTTCTTGATCACTGGCGATGCCAATGCGACCGACCCGGTCTGTACGCTCGCGCCCACGCATCACCTGATCGAAAGCGCCCAACTGCAGGCACGCTCGGCTGGCGAGCAAGTCTCGTGGTCCTACCGACCCAATCCCGAAGTGTAAATTCGCTGCAAAAGAGCAGACAAACAGCTGCAAATGTCTGCAGATTGTAAAAACATTGTCAACAGTTCGTCGGCGATGCTGACAGGCGGCGAGGTGGTAGTAAGCTTGTTCAGTGTTGATGCGATGAATTTTAATTTCCGGAGCAGCTATGATGCGAGTAGAGACAACCCGAGAAGCCACTTTACAGCGTGCCCCAGGCACTCTGCCGAAAGCGTTGACCTACGTTAATCCGGGGGCGAATACGATGGAGCGAATTCTGGTCGTAGAAGACGATCATGCGGTACAGAAGGCTCTGCGGCGTTTGTTTGAGACGGAAGGATTTGAAATTGAAATCAGTGCGGACGGAAGATCAGCGCTGGAGGCGTTCCGCAGGGCCGCGCCCGCAGCGATCGTGCTGGACTTGCGTTTGCCGCTCGTTTCCGGCCGCGACGTTTGCCGGGAGATCAAACAGCAGGCACCTTCAGTTCCTATTATTGTTCTAAGCGCGGCCAGCGATGTTTCGGACAAAGTCTTGCTCTTGGAGTTGGGCGCGGACGATTATGTGACCAAGCCATTCAGCCCACGAGAATTGCTGGCGCGGGTGCGGGCTGCGTTGCGGCGCACGGTGCGAACGGGAACGGGCGATGTGGTTACTTTCGATGGAATCTCGGTGGACTTCACCAAGATGGAAGTGAACCGCAATGGCGAAGTCGTCGTGCTCACGGCGCAGGAATTCAAGACTTTGAAGTTCCTGATACAAAACGCAGAGCGAGTGATCTCGCGAGATGAACTACTGAATGAAGTGTGGGGCTACCAGAATTATCCGTCCACCCGCACGGTGGACAATCACATTCTAAAGCTGCGGCAAAAGCTGGAGAAAGATCCGACCAATCCGATACATTTCCGGACGGTTCATGGCATGGGCTACAAGTTTGTGCGTTGACTCCCAAGGCTGCGAAGTGTTTGGTGGTGGTGCATTTGATAAGGGAGCGAGCCAAACGTACGATTATTGCGTCGCAAAGAACGCGACGGTTCGCGTGGCTCGGCCAGATTCCTCACGGCGCAAAGAACGCTGGTTCGGAATGACAATCAAACACCACCAGATGTCGAGGCGCGGGGAGAGGTGAGCTTGATGAAACTTCGGATGCGGACCAAGTTTCTGCTCTCCATGCTATTGATCTCGGCCGGCCTCACGTGGACCAGCCTGCTGCTGGTGCGCCGCACCGTTCAAGCACAGGTGAAGAAGAGCATCTTCGCGGATCTGCACAACTCCGTCAGCACCTACCAGAACTTCTACCACGAACGCGAGCTTACGTTGACCCACCTGGCGGAATTGCTCGCGGATCTGCCAAATTTGCGGGCGCTGATGACTACGCAGCATGAAGCCACTATTCAGGATGGGTCTACTGATCTGTGGCGGCTCGCGGGCAGCGATCTATTTGTACTCGCCGATCGAACCGGTAAAGTGGTGGCGCTGCAGACGGCAACTCCAGGCTTTTCGCGGGAGATGGCGCAGAAGTCGCTGAATCCCTCTAGTCCAGAAGGCTCGATCCAGTGGTGGTTCGGCGCCCAACATTTGTATCAGGTCTTTCTTAAGCCAATTTATGCAGGTCCCGCGGCGGAGAACAGGCTGTTGGGATTCCTGGTGATCGGGTACGAAATTGACGATTCGGTGGCGTCGCATGTGAGCCGGATCGCTGCCAGCCAGGTGGCGTTTTACTACGGCGACACAATTGTAAGGAGCACGCTGGATCCCACGCGAGAAGCCGAGCTCTCCCGGCATCCGATCATACCCTCCGCTCCCGGAATTCCAGAGCCGGAACAGGTGCAACTGGGCGATGAACGTTTCCTGGCGACTTCGTTGGAGCTGGCTGCAGACAAGGAACCTTCGGTTCGCCTGGTTGTCCTCAAATCCTACGATCAGGCCACTGCTTTTCTCGACAGCCTGAATCGCTTGCTGCTCGCGCTGGGACTAGCCGCTGTTCTAGGCGGAAGCGCGCTGGTGTTCTTCATTTCGCACACTTTTACCCGGCCCTTAGGAAACTTGGTGGCGGGCGTGCGGGCCTTGGGACGAGGGGATTTCCACTATCAGCTGGACGCTCGAGGCGGGGACGAAGTTGCCGAGGTGACGCGAGCGTTCAACAGAATGCGAGACAGCCTGCTGAAAACGCAGCAGGAGTTGATCGATGCGGAACGGTTGGCGACGATTGGTCGAATGGCGAGCTCGGTCTCGCACGACCTGCGGCACTCGCTCGCAGCCATCGTCGCGAATGCTGAATTTCTCTGCGAGAGCCGTTTGTCGACCGATCAACGAGAAGAGCTGTACCAGGAAATTCGGATTGCGGTCAATCAAATGACGGAACTGATCGATTCCTTGCTCGAATTTTCGCGCACCCGGGAATCTCTGCGGCGGACTTACGGAAGTGTCAAGGAGTCGGTCGAACACGTGGTGCAGGCCGTGCGCACGCATCCGCGGTTCCACACCGTGAGAGTTACGGTTCGTCAGGAGGGCAATAGCACAGGCTGGTTCGATACCAGGAAGCTCGAACGGGCGCTGTACAACCTGCTCTTGAATGCGTGCGAAGCGATCCCTGGAGAAGGTGGGGAAATCAACGTCGACTTGCGCGAAGTTCCGGGGAGACTGGAGATTCGGTTGACGGACAACGGCCGCGGCATCCCTGAGTCCATTCGCGGCACCCTGTTTGAGCCGTTCATCAGCTACGGCAAGGAGAATGGAACAGGACTAGGGTTGACAGTGGTGCAGAAGATTATTCAGGATCATGGAGGAGATGTCATTTTGGAAAAGACATCCGAGGAAGGGACGGTTTTCCGCATAAGCCTGCCTATCGTGTCATCGGCGAGCACAGATAGTGGAGGCGAGGGAAAACCGGAGATCCCACCGCTGGCCCGAGCAAAAAGGGCGGAGTCGGAGTAAGATTTCCCGTCGGTAAGCGAGTGCGCAACCTAGTCCAAGCGGTTTCGCGGCTTGCTCGACATCGTTCACGGACTTCCACAGTCTTCTTCGGGAGGGCGATTTGTGAAGCAAGGGAAAAGTTTGCCTGATTGGATGCGGAGATCACGTTTGGTCGGAGCACTTCTGTTGCTGGGTAGTGTCTCTGTATGGTCGCAGGAATCAAGCTCAGCCGTGGCATCGTCGCAGAGCGATTCGACTGCGGCCGCGATTCATGAGCTTCAACAAGAAGTCAAAGAACTGCGATCGTCGATGGCCGAGATGCGATCGGAAACGGAGCAATACCGGGCCGAGAATGCAGCGCTGCGACGCGAGATCCACGGTGCTCGCGGCCCATCGGAAGCCACTCTGCGGTCGCCGCAGAACTCGTATCCATCGGTGGCGCCGGCCGCCTCTGATCCTCCGCCTGCCCAAACCGCTCCCCCAAAAGCGGATCAGACTGCGTCTCTGGAGACACGTGTGGGGGCGCTAGAAGAGTCGACGCAACTCATCAACAGCAAGGTCGACGATCAGTATCAGACCAAGGTCGAGAGCGCTTCCAAATACCGCGTCCGGCTGTCCGGCATTGTGCTCTTGAATCTCTTTAATAGTCATGGCCAGACCGACAACCTGGACCTTCCCAGTTATGTGACAGGCCCGAGCACGGGTACGGGAAGCTTTGGAGCAACCATGCGGCAGTCGGAAATCGGACTGGAAGTGTTCGGGCCTACTTTGGCAGGCGCGAAGACATCCGGCAGCTTGCAGGCCGACTTTTCCGGCGGATTTCCCAGCACATGGAATGGAGTCGACTCCGGCATTTTTCGCTTGCGTACGGCGAGCGCCCGAATGGATTGGACCAACACCTCGGTCGTCGTGGGTCAGGACAACGCGTTCTTTTCTCCGCTCTCACCGACGTCATTTGCGTCGCTTGCGGTCCCCGCGCTTAACTATGCCGGCAATCTGTGGGCATGGACGCCCCAGGTGCGACTGGAGCATCGCTTCCAACTTTCCGAGGATCAGAACATTACGATCCAGGGCGGAATTCTCGACAATCTGGTTGGAGAGTTTCCGGGGAACTCATACTTTCGGCAGCCTGGACCAGGAGAACTTTCTCGTCAGCCAGCGTACGCGTTGCGGACAGCGTGGACGAGCAGCTTTCGCGGTCAGCCTTTGACCTTTGGCGCGGCCGGTTACTATAGCCGTCAGGATTGGTCGTACAACCATTACGTCGATGGCTGGGCGGGTATGGCGGATTGGCAGATCCCATTGGCAGCACGACTCCTTTTCACGGGCGAGTTTTATCGCGGGCGGGCGATTGGTGGAATTGGCGGCGACATCAGCCAGAGCGTGGTATTTCAGGGCAATCCGAACCTTCCAACCACTCCAGTGCGCGGACTGGATACAATCGGCGGATGGGCGCAGTTGAAAGTCAAGGCCACGAACATGCTGGAGTTTAATGCTGCGATCGGACTGGATAATCCGACAGCAGCAGAAGTACGAGGCGCGGCGGCAAGCCAGTCTTACGTCGGCCCTTTGTTCGTGCAGAATCGCGGAGCTCTAGTGAACTTTGTCTTTCGTCCGCGCTCGAGCCTGCTGTTTTCCGGGGAATATGGACGCTTGCGAACATCGCAACTCTATGATGTGAGCAATAGGGCCGATCAGATCAGTTTGATTATGGGTATTTTGTTTTGATCAAGAAAACCGCAACTGTTTACTGTCTGTGCGTGCTGACGATTTGCAGCACTTTGGCCTGCGCGCAGGCGGTTACAGTGACGGCAGATGTAGCCTTGGTCAGCGGTAGTAAAAAAAGCAAAGCACGCAGAGCGAGTAACGTTGTGCTGTGGCTTACTCCAGCCGGGAATGTGTCGCCCCCCAATGCGCCCGCGATCCAGGCGTCCAATCGCCCGACGCTGGTTCAACGGAATAAGAGTTTTGAGCCTCATGTCCTGGTAGTCCCGGTTGGTTCGGTGGTGGAGTTTCCGAACCGAGATCCGTTTTTCCACAACGTGTTTTCGCTTTTTGAGGGCAAGCGCTTTGATCTCGGTCTCTACGAAGCTGGGACCACGCGCAATGTTATTTTTGACAAGCCTGGGATTTCTTACATCTTCTGCAACATCCATTCAGAAATGAGCGCGGTAGTGATTGCGGTGAGCAGCCCGTACTATGGCATTTCAGATCAGCGCGGCCGCGTGACGATTTCGAATGTGCCCTCGGGGCGTTACACTCTTCGCATCTGGTATGAGGAGACTCTGCCCGAGCAGTTGAATAACCTGACTCGGGAGGTCACCATTTCCGAGGACGCGGCAAATCTGGGAGCCATGCGTCTGCCAGCCACGAATATGCCACAGGGTCACGAAAATATGTACGGACACGACTATCCACCCCCGCTCCCCGACAGTCCGACCTATGAACGGCACTGAGCAACAACGTAAACAAAAAATGACAAATTGGTGATGCCGCTTTGACAATTGCCAGTCCGCACCTCATTAGGATGTTGGAAACGCGAATGGGCGATCCGCTGCTGGCCCATTCACGGCGGAGAACCCGGGTCTTCCAATATCGATTCTTTAGCAACTTGAGCGAGCCGAAGTGTTCGATGCTCGCCTCGACGCTTCCTTTCTAATCCGAGTGGAATCGAAAGATATTTCAATGCAAATGTGCGACCGTCGGTCATGGGACATTTAGCACACAGTAAGCCAAGGGGCGATTATGTCCGAAGAATGTAGTTGAATTTCTGACTGCCATTGGATAAAGTGCCATGACTTGAGGTCAAACCGTGAGTGGCATCAGCAGCAGCCTTATTTGTCCGCCGCGATATCGAAACCTGCCTCCGCGCCCTCGCTCCGAAGACAAGCGAGCCAAGATCATCGACGCTTCCATGCGACATTTCGCCGAGCAGGGCTACCACGCCGCGCGAGTCGGGGATATTGCCGCAGGCTTGGGCATAGCCAAGGGCTCGATCTTCCAGCACTTCGGCAGCAAGGACGGCTTGTTTTTCGAAGCCTACAAGAAGGCGGTTTATTCGTTTGCTCCCTATTTGAAAGTGCCGGCCGAAGTGCGCGAGCTGGGCTTCTTCGGTGTGCTGCACTACTGGCTGGTGCGGACGGAGCACATGGTGCGCGAAGACTGGATTCCTTACCGCGTCTATCTGCTCGGACAATACGGAACGGATTTGGTCCTGAGGCGAGAGATTAACCGCTTTCTAATCGCTGAAGATCCCTATGGACGCGTGGACTTCGTGCGCTTTGGCCTCGAACGCGGTGAACTCCGCCGGGACTTGGATATCGAGATGGTTGTGTCGATCCTCGATTGGGTGGTGGAACGATTTCAGGACGCTCTGCTAATCGAGGAGCTGGATCCTGGGCTGTTCCGCCGCCAGGGTGATTTGTCGGAGAAGAAAGAAGCGCGGATCGCGCAGTTCTTGGATGTGTTGCGGAGAGCGGTTGGAGTGGAACCTAAAGAAAAACCCAAGACCTCAGTCGAAACCGCATGACCTTGCTTCTCGCTCGACGACCATGATTCTGCAAAGAACAATCCAAAGCGTTCTCGCTGCCTACGACGCAGATGCGAATCTCTCTGAGGCATCGACTATCCCGTCGTCTTGGTATGTGGATTCGCGTATCGCGGAGCTCGAGGACAACGCAGTCTTCAGCAAAACCTGGCAAATGGTCGGGCGGGTTGAGCAAGTCGAGAAGCCCGGCCAATTCGTCACCGCAAGCGTGGCTGGAGAGCCGATCGTCGTCGTGCGCGGGAACGATGGCGTGCTGCGAGGCTTCTACAACGTGTGCCGCCACCATGCGGCTGCCGTGGTTACCGAACCTTGCGGACATGCTTCGCTTCTGCATTGTCCTTATCACGGCTGGAATTATGGACTGGATGGTTCGTTGAAGGGAATGCCGGAATTCGACGGCGTGAAGAATTTTGAGCGCCAACAAAATGGCTTGGTCCCGGTGAAGGCCGAGACTTGGGAAAAGTTTGTGTTTGTGAATCTCGACGCGGAAGCCGTTCCGCTACGAGATTTTCTTGGCGGGTTGGTGCAACGAGTTGCGCCTCTGGGTGTGAGCAAGCTGCATTACTTCGACACACGCGCCTATGACATTCGTTGCAACTGGAAGGTGTTTGTCGACAATTTTCTCGACGGCGGATATCACGTGCCTCATCTGCACAAGGGGCTGAGCTCAGTGCTCGATTACAAGGAATACACCATCGAAAACGAAGATCGGTATTGCCTGCAATCGAGTCCGATGGTCGCTTCGAACGAGCACGCCGCGACTGGAGCGACGCGCAAAGGCGATCGTGCCTGGTATTTCTGGCAGTATCCGAATCTGATGATCAATTGCTACGAAGGCTACATGGATACGAATCTGGTGCTGCCGGTCGACGTCGATCACTGCCGCGTGATTTTCGATTTCTATTTTGCCGACGTAAGCGGGGCCCGACGCGAGTACAACGAGCAGAGTGTGGCTGTAGGCCTGCGAGTGCAGGACGAGGACTTGGGAATTTGCGAAGCGGTGCAGCGGGGATTGAAGTCGCGAGCCTATGGCGCCGGAAGGCTTTCGGTGCGACGGGAGGCAGGTGAGCATTTGTTTCATCGGCTGCTTGCCGCTGATCTGAAGGCGGGACTCGGGGAAACGGCGGCAGCTGCGGATTAGGGCTGACAGTGAATCTACTGGTGGTCGCGTGGAATCGTTTCTTGCCAAGTCTTGGTTTTGATCATCTGACCGTCTTTCGATAACTCTCGCGTGTACTTGTAATAGAAATTCTTTTGGTCTGTGGTGACTGACAAGTGTCCCTGCCATGTCAGCACACGGCCTTTCAAATCGAAAACACTTTTCGCTTCGCCTTGCACCGCACTTGTCTCGGGGTGCGTGTCATCGGCATCGTAGGTCAGATTTTCGTAGTCGGTCTCTTTGCCCCACGGATAAGTGGTTTCTGTTTTCCCATGCCAATGGACCGTGGTTTTGTGATTGACTTCGTCGCGAGTTGTCGTCCAATCGCCGGGAAAAAGTTCGCCGGTGCTTTGAAAGTCGCTGCGTTCTTCTGACGGTCGTGGTGGTTGAAACGCCGGAGGAGAAATGCCGTGCACCGGAACCACGGGAAGAACCAGACGCGATCCGTCGTTCGCACCAAGTTCCAGCGACGTAGTCATCGGATACGGAGTCGGCAAAACCATGGGCCACAACGCATTCGAAATTGCGACGCGGATGCGATGGCCCCTGGGAAAGACCCACGAGGTCAAGTGCATTTCGATGTCGAGAGGGTACACTTTGCCGGGTTCGAGATCGCGCGGCTCGCTCATCGACTCGCGTTGCGCGCCGTTTAATCCGCCGCCGGTGATTTGCGTAACCGTTCCGTCGGGCGCTACATCGGACAGTCGGGCAAACCAATCGGCCGAAGGCGCAGTGGCGGAGGATCGCAAAAGAGCGTGGGGTCTGCCCAGGATTGCTACTTCGTTTTGCAGCGGCGCGGAATCATAGACGAGGCTGAATGCGTCGACGGGGCGCGGATCAGTGAGCAACTCGCCCCACCAGAAACCGGACTCCACTCCGATCGAGGGAATGTACTTTAGCCGATGAACGTCCTTTGCTGCGACAGAGTCTACCAACGTGTGATTGGGTTGAAGAAATAAAGTCATCAGCTTGAGATCACGCGGCGGCCACCCTTCTTCGCGGCGCCATTCGCCGGGCACAGCTTCAAGATTCGGATCGGGCGGATGCCAGTGCTGCATGTAAATCACCAGCTTCGGATCTTGCAACACGCCTGTGTCACGGCCTTTGAGCCAATAATCCCACCAGCGTACGGCTTCATCGCGCCACTCAATGCGCGGGCCGAAGTCCGCGTTGTCAGGGAAGCTGTGGTTCCACGGTCCGATGATGGCTTTGATCGGCGCCTTGGTTTGTTCGTGCATGGCCGGAATGCTGTCGCGGTAACCATCCTGCAATCCGCCGATCAGAAAGGAAGGAATCGTGATCTCACTTAGCGGACGGACCGGGTTGCGCCAGAAGGGCCCGTCGCGTTGATGTTTCAAGTAGAGCAAAGACCAGGGTGTGGCTTCGAAGCGAGGTCCCAGAACTTTCTCGTCAAGAGTGTAATCTGGCGCACCCGTCATACCCGGCGCCATGTCCATGTTCAGTTCGAATTCGTCGATGTGGGCCATGCCATCGATGAAGTGAATGTCGTCATGAAATAATTCGGCCGTTGCATCCGCAGCGAGAATCGCCTTTAGCTCCGGAGCGTGAAGCATGGCCATCTGCAGGGAATTGAATCCGCTCCAGGAAATGCCCATCATCCCGACGTTGCCGTTCGACCACGGCTGGCGGGCGAGCCAGGAAATTACTTGCAAACCGTCCGCCTGTTCCTGCTCGGAATACTCGCGGTTGGTGGGAACTCCTTCACTGGTGCCGAAGCCGCGTATATCGACGCGAGCGCCGACGTAGCCGCGGCGAGCGAAGTAAGTGAAGATGCCGTAGTCGCGGGCGGCCATGGCATCGTCTTTTCGGTAAGGCTGGTATTCGAGGACGGCAGGAAACTTCTCATTCGGTTTCGCGCCGTCCGGCATGTAGAGAGTGGCGGAAAGGCGTACGCCATCCTTCATGGGGATCCAGACGTTTTCCATGCGAACCTCGTAGGCGGGCGCTGAGGGAGGCACCGCGCAGAGGCCGGGCATAGCGAAGCTGGCAGCGAGCAGGAATGGAAACACAATCCGTTGGATCATGTTTAATCACCCAGTCCCAAAAGGATCTTCCAGCGACGGACTCTGTGGCGTAAACAACTCTGCGCCGTTTTCGGTGATGTGCATGTCGTCTTCGAGGCGAATGCCGAAGTCGCCGGGAATATAGATTCCTGGCTCATCGCTGAACGTCATATTAGCAGCCATGGAAGTAGTGTTTCCGCGTACTAGATATGGCCACTCGTGGCCGTCCATGCCAATGCCGTGTCCCAGGCGATGTGTGAAGTATTTGTAATCCGGTCCATAACCGGCGTCGGTGATAACTTTTCGCGCAGCCGCATCCACGGCCTGACATTCCAAATCCGGTCGCGCGGTCTTCACCGCGGCGGTTTGCGCCTGGTGCACGATGTCGAATACTTTTTTCATCTTGTCGGATGCCTTGCCCAAGACAAACGTGCGCGTGATATCAGACTGATAGCCCTCGACCGTGCAGCCATCGTCCACCATCGCTATTGAGCCTTCGCGAACTACTTGGGGCGTTGCTGAACCGTGCGGGTTGGCAGAATATTCCCCGACTTGCACGCTGGCTTCTCCGGAAAACCCTAACTGCGCGTATGCATGGGCGATCAGCTCTGAGACATCACTCTGCGTCATACCTTCTCTCAGAGCGAGGTAGGTGGCCTCGTAGGCGGCTAGCGTAGCTTTGTTCGCGAGCTGCATCAAAGCGATCTCGTGATTGCTCTTTACCATCCGGCATCCGGCAGTGATAGGCGTGCCACTCACGATACTTACTTGCGGCGCCGCGTTGGCTATTTCGTTGGTGAAAAGGAAGCGGACGGTTTCTTCCATGCCCAGTTTCCCAGTTGAAATCCCACGATCTTTTAAGCCTTGCGCTAAACGCTGATACGGGTTGTCATCTTCCTGCCAGGTGCGGATGTCCGCCTGCTTACTCCCGGGAGCGACTGCGATCTGCTCCCGCGCTCGTTCTTCCTCGAAGGCCGGACACACATAAAACGCCGCACCTTTCGCGGGCAGCACCATCGCAAACAGCCGCTCTCCGCCCCACCAGCGGATGCCGGTGAAGTAATCGAGCGAGGTCCCTTCCATCATCAGCAGTGCATCGATGTGGTTAGCGCCCATCAGACGGCGCGCTTTTTCCTGACGTTCACGATGTTCGTCGAGTGTGATGGGCTTCGCTTGCTCCTTCATCGACTTCAGCGCGGAGATCGACCGGGGCAACGCCGATTGCGACTCTTCCACGCCCCCCTGCGCGAATGAACCCACACCTAGCACTGCGCCGGACATCGAGCCCAGTTGTACAAAATGGCGCCGCGAAATCATTCATCCTCCACAAAACCTGGTAAGCGGGACATTATAGTGGCTCCATCAGCATTCTGCGCTATGGCAACAAAAGCGAGTCAATTCCTGCTTTCGTCCTAGAATGGCCGAGTGGAAGTTAGATTCCAATGCGCAGGTTGCGGCCAGTCTAACGAGACGACGGTGGATGAGTCGGCTGGCCGCCGGCAGTCTTATGTCGAAGATTGCCAGGTCTGCTGCAAGCCGAACTTGCTTCGTATCGAGTATGATCCGGCAGAACGGGAAGTTGTGATTACGGCGGAGTTGGAATAGCGTATTGCGGGAAGTAGTGCTTACTGGTTGGATGGGAAGAAAGGACCAACGAAATGGGCATGAGCTACAGCGCACCTGGGCGAATGGTCGCCCATAATATGGTCACGACGCAGTTTGAACTGGATGGATTTCGCGTGGTCCGCACGCTGGGAGTGGTCCGCGGAATCGTGGTTCGCTCGCGCTCCATCTTCGGCACCATTGGAGCGGGACTGCAAACCATCCTGGGTGGCAACATAACTCTGCTTACCAATCTCTGTGAAAAGACTCGTGCCGAAGCCTTCGACCTGATGCTGCAGCACGCGGCTGAACTGGGCGGAAACGGAGTCGTCGGAGCTCGCTACGACGCCACGGAGGTAATGCAAGGTGTGACAGAAGTGCTGGCTTACGGGACCGCGGTGGTGGTAGAGCCCGTGAGGTGACAAGCTGCGCTCGTAATCGGCTTTCAGCGCAGCACCATTTCCAGCCTCGACTGCCGATACTCGAACGTCTCCTTCATGCGCGGCGCGATGAACAGCTTTTGTGCCAAATTGCCGAGCAACCCGAAGCCGGGATCGTACTCAATCACATCGCGGACGGTCGTTCCGTTTACTCCGTTTCGCGTCTCGGCCGTGAATTCGTGGCGATGTTGAAATTGCTTGAATGGTCCTTTCTTTTGAATGTCGGCGAAGTGGTGGTTCCATTCGAACTCTTTAATCGATGCAATCCATTGCGCACGGAAGGGAAGAAACGTTACAGGGCGAAAAGAGGTCATGATCTCCGAACCTACGCCTGCAAGCGAATCGAGATTCAGTACGGGTGCAGTTGAGTCCGGAGGATGCGCCAGTCTCACAGCTGCCAACTCGATTCCGCTGTCGGGAGGCATGATGCGAGGCAAATTGTTCGGATTGGCGAAGAACAGAAAGACCTTTTCGATCGCGATCGGCACCCACTGCTCGAATTGAATACGGTAAGTCATTCCAGATCGCTGTCAAGCCCAACGCCGAGCCTGCAAGCTAGAATCGAGAGGTTTTTCACTCACCAGGGCCGATTCTTGGTACCTGCGCCACTTTAGCAATCCTACCTAAAGCGAAGAAATAACGAAGGTTGCAAATCCGAACCAGAGTGCTAAACCCCATCCCTTGGGGTCACCTCATCAGTTAGCCACAATTTCTGGTGGTTTCTGGATAGCGCTCTGTCTCAGAATGACTACCTGTAACTTTGCTGTTGACAACAAACAGGTTAGGCGTAAGATGTGGACAAAAGTGGTAAGAAGTGGTCGTGGCAGTAGAGGTCGTGGGCAAGACTGGAAACTGTGAGGCGCCAGTGGAATTTGAAGCTGACACCCCCAAAAACAGCCCGAACGAACCGCAATCGACCAGCATTTTGACCGCTTTTACCTCCCTCGTAGCTGTGGCAGTTATTGCTCACAGACTTTCCGCCCCGGTAAAGGGCAGAACACATGTTTCGCGGCAATCACCCAACTCGCGTCGACGAAAAAGGACGGCTCAAGGTCCCCGTGGAATTCAAGCGGGTCATCGACGAGAAGTACAGCACGCAATTTTACATCACCAGCCTGGATGGCAAGGTTGCTCAAGTGTATCCCTTCGAGGAGTGGGAACGGATCGAACAGAAGTTGGCTGGGCTGTCGACTTTCAATCCTACGAAGAAAAAGTTTCTGAGCAAAGTGAACTATTGGGGCCAGGTGGTCGAGATGGACGGGCAGGGGCGGCTGCTGATGCCGCAACTGTTGCGCGATGCGGCGCAGATCAAGGGCGAAGTCGCGGTGAGCGGATACCAGACGTACCTGGAAATCCGCAACCTGCAAGCGTACCGGCAGCAGATGGAAGACGAGAAGTTCACGGCTGAGGATGAGAAGACGCTCGACGAATTGGGCATCTAGTGGCCGAGGGTTCAACAGACACCCCTCAGGGGGTTGGGCATGGCGGTGGAAGGGAAGCGGGCCATGTTCCGGTTCTTTTAAAAGAAGCGATCGACTTTTTAGCTATCAAGCGCGGCGGGACGTATATCGACGCTACGGTGGGCCTGGGCGGGCACAGTTTCGAAATCGCAAAACGCCTCGGCGCACCGGGTCATTTGATTGGGCTCGATAAGGATCCGGCAGCGCTCGAAATCGCGCGAGAAAGACTGGTCGTTGGTCGTTCGTCGTTGGTCGTAG
>Ga0206832_10182_pt1 | contig 15647 bp, 13 predicted proteins | sample Alteio_BWOrgCont_74_FD_152896 | JGI IMG/M metagenome (GOLD analysis project Ga0206832, IMG submission 152896) | Enriched cells from forest soil in Barre Woods Harvard Forest LTER site, Petersham, Massachusetts, United States -... | ecosystem: Environmental > Terrestrial > Soil > Temperate forest >... | reverse complement strand
TGACGCCACGGGTCAACTGCACATCTTCCACAACGAGCGCGCAGGAAGCTTCCACGAGATCACCTCGCTTCCGAAACTCGGCATCGCTAAAACCATCGCCGCCGCCGACACGCGTCACAGCGGCACTCTCGATCTGCTCGCCGTCCAGTCCGACGGCGCGATTACGCGGCTCGCGGATGACAACTACGCATGGACTTCGACAGAAATTGCGCGCGTTCCCAATGCATCGACGACTCTCAGAAATCCACTCCGCCTCCTCACCGCCGACCTCGACAATAACGGCGCAGTCGATCTGCTCCTCGCAAACGTTGGACCTCCAGGCAATGGAACCGCCTCGCGCCTCTGGCTCGGCGCGGAGGATGGCAGCTTCCAACAAATCGAGAGCGCCTCGCCCCCCGAGAGGGTCTTCGTTGCCTCCGACCTCAGCAATTCCGGCCATCTCGATCTGTTAGCTCTCGACGCCAACGGCCAGCCTCTGAAGGCGGTCAACCATGGCGCAAAGAATTATCACTGGCAGGTCATTCGCACCCGTGCCGTAACAGCCACGGGCGATCAGCGCATCAACTCCTTCGGCGTCGGCGGCGTCATTCAGACCCGCTCCGGCTTGCTCCTTCAGGCCCAGCCCATCACCAGCCCCGAAGAACACTTTGGCCTCGGCGATGCACCCGGAACCGATGTGGCGCGCATTCTCTGGCCCAACGGCGCGGTCAACGCCGAGTTCCAAATGAGCGCCGACCAAGAGGTACTCGCGCAACAGCGCCTCAAAGGCTCTTGCCCGTTCCTCTTCGCGTGGGATGGCCACGAAATGAAATTCGTCAAAGACACCGTGCCGTGGGGGTCGGCTATCGGCCTTCGCATCAACGCGCTCGGCCCGGCTCGCATTGCCGCCACTGAGGAGTGGTACAAAATCCCGCGCAATGATATCGCCCCGCGCGATGGAGCTTACGATCTCCGCATCACCGGCGAACTGTGGGAGACGTATTACTACGACTGGCTCCAGCTCATGACCGTCGATCATCCGCACGGCACCGAGGTCTTTACCGACGAGCGCTTCGTCGTGCCCCCTGTGAAGTTAGCGATCACCGCAACCGACACCCCCCATCCCATCGCCGGCGCCATCGACGACCACGGCAACGACGTCACAGAGATTCTGCACTCCCTCGACGGTCGCTATCTCGATACCTTTGGCCGCGGCCAATATCAAGGCATCACCCACGACCACTACGTCGAGATCAACCTCGGCAGCGATGTTCCCTCCAGCGGCCCACTCTACCTCATAGCTCGCGGATGGCTGCATCCGTCCGACTCGTCCATCAATGTCGCCCTAAGTCAGGGTCATCACGAACAACCGCAGCCGCTCCGCCTCGAAGTTCCCAACGGCCGCGGCAGCTGGACCGTCGCACGCGCCAACCTCGGATTCCCGGCCGGCCGCAATAAGATTTGCCTCATCGACCTGACTGGCCTCTTCCGCCCCGGCATGCCACACAAGCTCCGCCTCCGCACAAACCTCGAAGTCTACTGGGACCAGATCGAATGGGCGCGCGGGCTTCCCAACACACCGCTGAAGATCAGTCACATCGATCCGTCGACGGCGAACCTCCGCTATCGTGGCTATTCCACCGTGCATCAGGCAAACCCGTCCTCGCCGGAAATCCCCGACTACGACCACCTGTCGTCCACGACGCAGATCTGGCGCGACCTCGAGGGTTACTACACCCGCTTCGGCGATGTGCGCGAACTGCTCAATAGGATCGATGACCGCTACGTAATCATGAACGCTGGTGATGAGCTGGCCCTGCGCTTCACCACGCCCGACGCGCCTCCGCCTGGCTGGGTGCGCGACTACGTCCTCGCTGGCGATGGATGGATCAAAGACGGCGACTACAACTCGACTTATTCCGTAACTGTACAACCTCTTCCCTACCACCTTAGGACCATCTATGACACCGCACCGGGCCGCCTTGAGAATGAATGGGTCTATCTCCACCATCCGGAAGATTGGTTGAACTGGCATACACGCTATGTAACTTCCGGCCCGTTTGTCACCGCATTGCGCGATAACTCAAACATGGCGGGGCAGGATCCAGCCCAACAATGAAACGCCTCCCCGTAGCCCGTGTCATTCTCACCCTCGTCTTCGTCGGGATGCTCGCAACTCCCTACATGGTGAGGCGGCTCTCTTCCGGCCGCCCCAAACCTCTCGCTGCACACACTGACTGCCAAACCGCACTCACTCGCTATGGCCTGTGTTTCGAAGAAGTCTCGCATCAGGCCGGCATAAACTTCGTCCATGAAGCGCCAATTTTGGATCCGAAGCTCAATGGCATCATGCCCGAAGTCGCGTCGATGGGCGCATCCGTTTCCATCGTCGACTTCGACCGCGACGGCTGGCCGGACATTTACGTCACCAACAGCCGCATCGGCAGCCTGAACCACCTTTACCGCAATAACCACGACGGCACCTTTACCGACGTGGCCCAACAGATGGGTATTGCGGACGTCAACCAGCCCGACACCGGCGTCTCCATGGGGGCGGTGTGGGGCGACTACGACAACGACGGCTACGAAGACCTCTATCTGGTTAAGTGGGGCCGCCCGGAGCTGTTTCATAACGATCATGGTCACGGCTTCACGCGAGTCTCCGAGCAGGCCGGCCTGCCTCCCTGGATTAATGCCAACACCGCCGTCTGGCTCGACTACGATGGCGACGGTCTACTCGACCTCTTCGTCGCCGGCTACTATCCGGAAGACGTCGACCTGTGGCATCTGAAGAACACGCGGATGATGCCGGAAAGCTTCGAATACGCAAAGAACGGCGGCCGCAAATACCTGTTCCACAATCTTGGTAACGGTCACTTTGAAGAGGTCAGCGCAAAAGTCGGTATCAATAGCCGCCGCTGGGCCCTCGCCAGCGCCGCAGCCGACCTCCGCGGTACAGGCTATCCCGATCTGTTCGTCGCCAACGACTATGGTGTCTCCGAGCTCTACCTCAACGACCACGGCCGCTTTCACGAAGCCGGCCAGGAGACCGGAGTAGGCTTCGCACCCAAGAGCGGAATGAATGCCGCCTTCGGCGACATCTTCAATCAGGGAAAGTATTCGGTCTACGTTTCCAATATTTCCGAGGAAGGTATCCTCCTCCAGGGCAATAACCTCTGGGTTCCCCAGGAAGGAAGCGGCTTGCACTACGCGAACCTCGCCCGCGACCTGGGCGTTGAATTAGGTGGGTGGAGCTTTGGTGCCCAGTTTGGCGATCTCAACAACGACGGCACGCTGGACCTCTATCTCGAGAATGGCTATATCTCACTAGCCCGCAATCGGAGTTATTGGTACGACTTCTCCAAAGTAGCTGGCGGCAATAGCTCCATCATCAGCGATGCCTCCCATTGGCCTGCGTTTGATGGGCGAAGTCTCTCTGGCTACCAGCAAAAGAAAGTCTGGATCAACGACGGCGCGGGCAAATTTGAAGATGTCGCCCAGGCCATCGGCGTTACCGATACCTACGATGGTCGAGCTGTCGCCCTCGCCGACTTGTGGAACACCGGCGTCCTCGATGCAGTTGTCGCAAACCAACGTGGTCCGCTTCTCATCTATAAGAACAGCGTGGCACCCGACAATAATTGGATCGAGTTCGATCTGGAAGGCACAAAAAGCAATCGCAGCGCCATCGGCGCCCAGGTTACGGTGTTCTGGAACGGCCAGAAGCAGGTACAGTCAGTTTCGGGTGGCAACGGATTTGCATCTGAGAACGACCGCCGCCTGCACTTTGGACTCGGGAAGAACCCTCAGATCGAGAAAGCCGTGATCCGCTGGCCTTCGGGAACGGCACAAACGCTCGACCACCTGACGCCAAACCAGTCGGTCCACGTGAAGGAGCCAGCATGAATCAGCCGGCAACTCCTGTACCTAATGGCGTCCCGCCCCAGGCCACATGGAAACGTGTGCTCGACAGCCGCTTCACACCTCCGATTTTCATCACTCTTATCCTGCTCGTCGGCAATCTTTCCTTTGGAATTCTCGAAAGCTATCAGAAAACTCTGCTCGCCATCGTCACCAGCATCGCGGGCGAAATGATTCTGGGCCGCATCTTTCTCAAACGGTGGCCGCATCCATCCAGCGCCTATATTACAGGCATCAGTGTCGGCATCCTTCTGCGATCGCCCGCCTACTGGCCCTACTTCCTTTGCGCGGCCCTTTCGATTACTTCGAAATATGCACTTCGTTTCCGCAATCGCCATATCTGGAATCCGTCGAATTTTGGTATCTGCGCCATGCTTTTTCTGGCCTCGGACTCGGTCGCTGGCCTGAGCATCCAGTGGGGTAATAACTTCGCCTCTCTTATCGTGATCTGGATCCTCGGCTCGCTGATCCTCTGGCGCGCGCGCCGCTTCCATATCACCGCAACCTATGTAACGTCTTTTATCGCGCTGTCGTTTTTGCGCGCCTGGATCACTGGCGATCCGTGGCAATCGGAAATATCGCCAATTACCGGGCCCATGTATCAGCTCTTCATCTTCTTCATGATCACAGACCCAAAGACCACCGTCCGTTCACGTACCGGCCAATGCATCGTTGCGGTCGTCATCGCCGCGGTGGAGTTTTTTATGCGTCTTGGCAGCAGCGTCTATGCGCCGCTCTACGCCCTCTTCTGGGTAGGACCTGCCGCCCTCTTTATAGAAATGTGGCTGGATGCTCGCCGCGCTCGCGTCATCCCGGTACCTATACAGAGCCGGCAAACAGTCCACCCTTAGCAGCACACAGCCTCAGGTTCGAATCCACAACGCCGCAGCATTCCCGCAACTTCTTCGCGAGTTACCCCAAGCTTGTCTGCTCCCTCGAACAAGTCATTTGCATCGACCGGATACCAGTTACGTCGCTTCAGCCGGCCCAACCCCGCGACATTAAAAGGCTCGATGGCCGCAAGAATCTCCCGAATGAGTGCCCCCGACTCGGCTTGAGCTAATGGCAGTCGCGCACGATCGAGCAGCCGTCGAACTCTGGGCCCAAATTCAGAGTGACCGCACAACAAGAACGACGAAGCCAAATGCGCCTTGCCCAACCTTCGCGCCGCCTCAGAGTAACTAGCAGCCGCAAAATAGAGCAGCGAGAGAGCAACAAACACCGGAAAGTTACTCATGTTGGCATATAGAGCGCCAATAAGGCGCGCCGTCGCCGCCAGCTCAGCATCGGTTCGAGCAGAATATTCCTCCAACATTGTGGAGAACCTGTCCGTCTCCCATTCCCGCTCGATAATCTGCGCGAGTCGCTCAACCCCCAGCAGCGCCAGCGGAAATCCGGTCGAGAGCAGAGGATCGACAAATCCCGCAGCCGAAGGTAACTGAACCCAGCGATGCCCCGCCGTCTGTGCCGAGCGGAAACTGAGCTGCGAAATATACGTGAATGGGCGCTCTGCCCTCGATTCGGCGAACTGCTCTTTCAGTGCAGGAATCGAATTCAGAATCTGATCCCACGCTGATTCACCCTCATAAAATCGCAGCTGCGCGGCGAACTCATCGGTGGCTGCGACACCAGCGCTTGTCATCCCGTTGTTGAACTGCAGCACCCAGATCCACCCACCGTCGAAAACGTGATGCACCGCTGCATCGTCGATAGGATAAGGAGGGGTCGTCGCCGTTCGGCTATATTCTGTATCTCCCAACCGCCGCACGCCGGAGAAATGCGAATAGAGAGCCTGCGTCTCGGGATAGCCTGATAACTTCCGCTCACCAAGCTGCAGTACTCGGTGAAGAAATCCCCGTGGTCCCGTTGCGTCGACAACAAACTTCGTCCGAAATTGCACCTCTTGCCCGTCACGTTCGCCCCCGAGTCCGATCTCTCCGCCATGATCGCAAAACCGTTGCAGCTTCGTCTTATCGAAGTACACGACCCCTGCCTTTTGCGCCTCGCGAACAAGGAAGGAATCGAAATCCGCCCGATACCAGTGCGTATCGGAAATTTCATCCCGCGGACTCGCCGCTACCAGCAGCTGGTCCTGATGATCCGGATCACACGATCGAGAAACTCCAGGAATATGGTGGTGAAACGTAAAGCCGCGCTTCAGTCCGCAGCCGATATTTGGATACGCCCGCTGCCAACTTCCCCACTTCGCCAAAGGCCGAAGCGCTGGAAGATCATAGCGAGTCGCTAGTTCTTCCAGCAACAGATTGGAGAGCGGCGTCGATGATTCACCAATAACCACTCGAGGATGAGTTCCCTTTTCGATCAGAGCTACAGAATGCCCCAGCTGGCACGCGATCATCGCCATCAGCGATCCGGCGAATCCTGAACCCACAACTGCGATGTCGTAGACCTCGCTCAGCTTCTTCCTCCGCACAGCTCGCAATCCAAGAGCGGTAGAACACACTGCTGCAAATTCATCGTCTGTAACCGCGCAATACGTGCTTCGTGGCAAGCTTTGCATTTCGATTGTTGGCACAGATCCCATAAGTCGACAAACACGCGACCGCGACCCAGCGCAATACCGTATGCAGCCGCCGCTTCCACGCTCGCAAGCGAAGGCGGTGAGAAATCTCCATTTGCGGCCAATTCCTCCATCGCGCCATTTCCTCCACGCGTGGGTATCAGCGTGGCCGCCGTAGCGCCGCAATCGAATGCAAAATCCAGAGATCGCGCCGCCCAGTCCACGGCCTCATCTTCACGCATAAAAGGTGGTCTCACCAGGATAAAAACGCGCAGATCCACATCGTTGTTCCGCAGTCGATGCGCCGCCTCATCAAACTGCTCCACGGTCATTCGCTTGTTCAGGCGGCTCAAAACCTCCGGGTGCACCGTCTCGAGTCCCATCGCCACTTCAAACCGTCCGCTCAGTCGTGACTTAAACTCCAGGCAATTCGGTCCGACAAGAGCGGGGTGACACTCCACAATCACCCGCTCGAAAGCAGCCAGACGCGAAGCGATCGCCGAATGATCCTCCGGCGGAATAGCTCTCCGGTCAAAAAAGCTGCCGCTGTTGTAGAGCTTGATCTGCCGAGCCAGCGGTAACCGCGCCAGCGCATAATCAATTTGTGCCGGAATAGCTCCAGCCGGTACGTTGTCCGATAGGGTATTGCGCCATAAATCGCACATCAGGCAGCGCCACGGACATTCGCGGTTCGTGAGAAATACCGTCGCAACCCGCACAATATCACCCGAATCGCTGCGCTCTTTTTCAACAAAGAACGCCCATGGCCGCAGAGGATCCACTTCATTGCGTGGAGGGCGTCGCGACAGAATCCACGCATCCCGTTCCGCTACGATCTCTGGATACGCCGTCAACCGAACCTCAATGGTAGAGCGACAGGAACCGCTCTCTGTAGTCGGCCTCACGATGCGGCAGCCGGGAACGAAGCGTGCCGCTCGAAAGGGCTCCCTGCTGGAACCGCCGCTTTGGAAACACCGGCATCTCAAAGCCAGTAACCGCCCTTACGCCGCGAGCCACGATCTCACCCTTCAGTTCGTAGAGTCGATCGACACTGTATTGTGTTAGTTCGATGAAGGGAATCGCCTCGGCGACCGCGATAACTTCCGGTCTTGTGTAAGGACTAAACCCATCGAAGTCGCAATGCCGCGCCGTCGCGTAAGTTCGCACGTAGGAGCGACTAAGTCCGCCGCTATAAGTCAGCGAGTGTTTGATCTTACCGACGCCCCAGCCTTCCTGGTATAGCATCGAATTGTTGATGACGCTGCGAATCGTCAGCTCTGGGTTCTCCTCTATCGGGTAATCCTTCAGGTTTTCGTCGCCTCCGTCTCCGTCAATCAGATAGCGCCATTCCGGGTAGCGAGCACGGATGCCACGTCCCAGCGCCAGTGCCATCGTTGCCGATTCAACATCGAGAGACTTGTAATCTTCAATGATGCGAATCGTCTCATTGACGTCGAGTGTGGACGGATCGCCTCCAACCGCCTCGAGAAACATCGACAGGCCCAGACGTTCAAGAAACATTTGCGCCTGTCTAAAATCGGGCCCATCGCCCAGGTCCAGAACAAATGCCTTCAGTCGACTCGGACTCATGCCGAGCTTGCGCATCACATGATACGTAGTTAGAAATACGCTACCGCTGTCGATTCCACCGGAGAAACACACACCGATGGGCTCATTCTCCGGAACAGTTCGCAGCCATCCCGCGATCTCCTCTGCAAGCGCGGCGACATAGGCCTCGCCAATGACATCCAGGTCTGCGGGCAGCGTTCCCGAAGCGGGCGCAAAAAACCGTGTGTAGACAGGATCCGGATCGGGGCAACCGATCAGCTGCAGATCGACAACATAGTGTGCTGGTACCATCCGCGTGTAACTCGGGTGAAACTGGCCGTCGAGTTTCTCCGCCTTGAGCCACTCAAAAATCGTGTCGATGCGTGAGGCTACAATCAACGCCGGGCCCTCCTGACGCTTGGCCAGGAAATAGCGCATCGGCCGGTCGAGTGAGCGTGCCATCCGCACCCTCTTTCCCGACTTCACAAGCAGGGCAAACGATCCCTCAATATGACGGACAGCCTCAGCAGACCCCTCCAGCAGAATCCTGCGGGCCTCATCAATGCTCATGTTGTACAGACGGTTCGATCCCGGCTCGAGCAGATCGACAACACGTTCGATGTAATGGTCCATACTGCACCTCGCAAGCAGTGTACGCGGTGCTCCTCAGGAAAATCTCCGAGGCGCCAGCATCTCCGCTACGCGCTCAGAGCCGCCAGTGAGTCCTTGATCGTAGGATTGGCCCCGTCCTCAACGGCTCGCCGGCGAATTTGATGGAACCGCGACAGCAGCGCATTTGCTCTAGAGAGAACCTCGATCCGTTCCGTGTACTCTGACAACTTCGCTCCGGGAATGGCAAAGATCGCCACATCGTCTGCCAAAATATCGAGATAAGCACGCGCCCCGCAACACCCCAGACTCAAGGCCGCGCGTCCGGTGTTCATCGCCTGAGGCACCACGGCACACGCTGGGCGACCCATGGCAGGAGCGACCTGATTTTCCACCTGCTGGGTCGCCTCCGACAGAATCAGGGTCTGATTCGAATTCACAAACAGCAGCACGACGTCCGGCAGAGTCGCGGTGCGCGCAAGCGGCGAATATACCACATACTTAGGCTGCGACTGTAACACCGGAATCTGCGGCAGGTCCTCCGGTCGCACATATCCAAGGTCGCCAAACACCTTCAGCGCGTCCATCAGATCCGTCTGCTGCTCCGGCGAAGGCTGTAGGTTATGCGTGTAAACACCAATCGCACAGCGATTATGGTCTGCCGCTGAAGTCACAAACGCGGCGGCAGCGCCGTCTTCCCAGAAGCGGCACCCCGCGGCCACGCGGCCAGAATGCACCGGCACATTGTCTGGCAGTGAATCGCAAAACGAGATCGCCACCGGCGGCTGTTGGAGATGGAGAGATGCAGCGAGCGTATCGGCGATCGCGCCAAGGTCACCGTGGGAGTTCATGGTCATCATCAACCCTCGAAATTATTTCTGAGATCATTCAGCTTCGGCGCCGCATGGCTTTCCGGAGCCCGCACTAGCTTGTTCCATCAGCCTCTTCAGCAATAAAGCCAAGTTCAGAGATATAACCCCTGAGCGCAGATTCATTAATAGACGATGAGTCGTACTTGATCACAACCAGAGCCTCAGGATAACTCGCCTTTACCCACTTCACGCCCTTTTGCTCGCGGAGCATCGTCTCAAGGCCAACCGCACAGGTGACGCACGTAAATCCCTTCACACGATACGAAACCGTCGTTGTCTCGACGGAGTGTGCTACTTCCATGGCCGCAATTGTTCCAGCGCTCGCCAGTGTCATCATCTGAACAAATCGTCTGCGTTGCATGATCACCTTCTCTTGAATAGCTCTACGTTATTTAGCCGCAGCCAGTCCCGGTTCATACTTCCATGCTGTTTGAATCGATGCTTTGTCCGAAAACCGCGTGTCCGTGTATTGACTAAACTCCATCTTCTTGTTCAGAACGCCCGTCTCGATCATCAGATCGCGCACCATGTCAAAGTCCGGCTTTCGCGGCGCCAGTTGCGTGTACACCACGCGATCCATCGGTTTGGTTAGCGCCCACCGCAACAGCGCCGGCTTCTGGTTGTAGTAGTAGCGGCCCACAAAGTCCGCCGCATCCTCGCGATACGGCTTCCCCTTGTCGAGCCACAATCCTGACCGAGCGATACCATCCACCAGAACCTGTACGGTCTCCGGGCGCTTATCAATCAAATCCTGCCGCACAACGAGAATGCACGACATGTAATCCGGCCAGTAATCACGAGCCTGGAACAGAATCCGCCCGAAGCCGCCCATCTCCGCCTGCGACGGAAACGGTTCTCCCATTACGAAGCCATCGATAGCCCCCGCCGCCAGCGCACCCGACACATCAGGCGGAGCCATCTCTACCATCCTGATTTCGCCGGGCTTCATACCCCAAACCTTCATCGCGCGAAACAAAATCAGCCGCTCGTCAGAAAAACGACTGGGAATTGCGACCGTCCGTCCTTTCAGATCAGTAAAGTTCTTCACAGGTCCGCTCTTCTTCACTACCAGAGCGCTGCCGTAGCGGTGCCCCAGATAGACAACCTTGATAGGCACTCCCTGCGACGCAAGAGCAATCGCCAACGGCGCAACAATAAACGCCGCCTGTACCTTATTGGAGATCAACGCCTCTTTGATCTCCGGGAATCCCTGGAACATCCGCGGCAAAAATAACTCGCCATTCTCAGAGAACTTCGAAATGTAATCTGTCACCGGGCAAGTAAGCTGGCAAGTGACCGGAATATAAGCAACAACAATTTTTCTCTGTGTCGGTGGCCGAAAATCGTTTAGCGCCACATCCCAGTTCACGTTCAGCCATGCGTGCAGCCCGGTAATCAGCACCAGCCATGCCAGGCAGAACAGCACCACCTTCTTAGGACTCAAAGCGGAACCCCCATCGCACTGAACGTAGCTTCTCCAGCCCCCGAAACGCCACATCCAGAATCAGCCCGATCAATCCAATTATCAGAATCGCCGCAACCACCAGGTCATATCGCTTGCCGGAATTACGCGAGTCGATGACCAGAAAACCTAATCCCGACTCCACCGCAATCATCTCCGCCGCGACCACCACCAGCCACGCTATGCCCAGAGCAATGCGCAATCCCACCAGGATCTGCGGTAACGCCGCGGGAAACAACACCCTGGCCAAAAGCTGCGGTGGCGTCAGCCCGAAGTTACGGCCCGCGCGCCGATACACCGAAGGCACATTCGCCACTCCGTTAATGCAGGCCACCACAATGGGGAAAAAAGCGCCCAGAAAAATCAGGAAGATCGCAGCGTCATCTCCAACGCCAAAGAAAATAATGGCAACCGGTATCCACGCGATCGGACTGATCGGCCGCAGAATCTGCATCACCGGATTCACCACCTGGTTGGCAGCGGGATACCAGCCCAGGATCAAACCCAGGGGGATGCCGATGGTTGCGGCCGCACCGAAACCAAAGGCCACACGCCGCAGCGAGTCCACAATATCGCGCCACAAAACGTGATGGCGCAGCAACTCGGCCATTCCCTTTTCCACTTCACGCGGCGAAGGAAATACTTTCGTTCCGCTCCAGCGAACGGAGTAATACCAAAGCGCCAGCAGCAGCCCCGTCGCGACAATCGGCCAGAAGAAGCGTTCCCACCTTGCGGGTTGGCTTAGCGCATTCATAGCTTGTGAGCCAGGCCAATCTGCTGGAAAATTCCGTCGCGCAGCTCCAGGTAACGTGGTGAGCTGATGTCGCGCGGATGGGGAATGTCAATCTTCACGATCTGCTGAATCGTCGCTGGTCGTGCGCTCATCACCACCACTCGATCGGCCAGTTGCACCGCCTCATCGATATCGTGCGTCACAAAGATGATGGTCTTGCGTTCCGCCTCCCAGATGCGCAGCAACTCTCCGCGCATGATCAGACGCGTGATCGAATCGAGCGCGCCAAATGGTTCATCGAGAAGCAGCATGTCCGGATTCACGGCCAGCGCACGCGCCACTTCCACCCGCTGCTTCATCCCACCGGAAAGCTCCTGCGGATAAGTCTTCTCGAATCCCTCGAGGCCCACCATCTTCACATAATGAGCAACGCGTTGCTCGCGCTCGGCCCTCGGCAGCTTCGACAACCCGAATCCGATATTGCCTTCCACCGTGAGCCAGGGAAAGACGCCGCGCTCCTGAAACACAAAAATGCGCCGCGGGTCCGGCTTCCGAATCGTCTCGCCATCCACCTTGATCGCACCACCGGTCGGAGACAGAAATCCCGCCATCGTGTTCAACAGGGTCGACTTTCCGCAGCCTGATGGCCCCAGCAGGCAAACGAACTCCCCATCACCCACTTCAAGGTTGATGTCATTCAGAACTTCGGTGCGCTTGCCGTCGCGCTCAAAGACCATGCTGACGTGGTCCACCGATAGCTTCGTCTTAAGCCCGGCTCCGGCAAACACCGCTTGCGTTTGCGACACTAGTCCTCCGAATAACCCCAGCGAAACGACTTCACTTTCTCCAGCGACCGCATCCCAGCGTCCAACAGCAACCCGATGATCCCGATGATCAGCATCCCTGCTACCACCAGATCGTAGCGATTGCCCGCGTTGCGAGCATCCACAATCAGGAATCCCAGGCCCGAGCTCACCGCAATCATCTCGGCCGCCACTACCACCAGCCACGCGATCCCCAGCGTAATCCGGAGTCCGACAAGCAGATTGGGAACCACCGCCGGGTACAACACGCGGTAAACCAGCCTCGCGGACCCCAAACCAAAATTACGCCCCGCGTTAATGTAGACCGCCGGAATGCTCTGCACAGCGTTGATCGCCGTCAGCATCAGCGGAAAAAAACAACCGACAAAGATCAGAAAAATCGCCGCAAGATCGCCAACGCCAAACCACAAAATCGCAATTGGGATCCATGCCAGCGGAGAAATCGGCCTCAGGATCTGGAGAATTGGATTCAGCGCCATCTCCGCGCGGCGATTCCACCCGATTGCCAGGCCCAGCGGAATGGCTAGCACCACGGCCAGCGCAAATCCCCATGTAACTCGGAACAGCGATGCGACGACGTACTTCAGCAGCAACCCATGCTGTACCAGATCCGCCAGCCCGCCAACAACTCCCCACGGCCCCGGCAACAGATGGCTCGATTGCCTTCGAATCCCAATCTCCCACAGCACCAGCAGTACGGCTATAAACGCGAGCGGGCGCCAGAGGAGACGCAGGTTCATTCTCGCCGCGTGTTCATCCTGCATTGGTGCGTCCCTCGTCGCGCACAGACGGTTCGTCGCCGCACTGGCGCTGATTTGCAGAAGTTCAATATGAATTGCGAGCTGGGCAGCTCAGGGATTGCCTTTGCGCGTTGATATTACCGGCATACAGGCCCAATCTGCCTCCACCGAAAGGTGGAACCTTTCGCCCACCTTAAGGCCGTTGTGACATCTCCCATGCTTCAGCGACGATTCCTCACGCGGCTTAACCCTCGCCCGCAGCACCGTTGTCTCTTTTCCAGATGCAGGATGACCTGATTCGGACCGACGTGACGGTGATTGGCGGTGGCCTGGCCGGTATGGCGTCGTCGATTCATCTTGCACGAGCAGGCTTGCGAGTCGCCTGTATTGAGCCCGCTATCGAAGACAACAACATTGTCGGAGAGTCGCTCGACTGGTCCGCACCCGAACTGCTGCGAGGCCTGGGACTCCCTATGGACCGTCTGCTGGCCGACGAAATCGCCACCTGGAAACGCCACGTCGTCCTTCGCCTGCACGACGGCACTACGTACCACTATGTTCCGGGGCCATGGCTCGCGCGTTCGCCGTGGAAAGTCGAGTTGCGCACTCTCCATGTCGACCGGATTCGCCTGCGGGATGCCCTCCAGCAAATTTTCTTCGACACCGATGCAGCCCTTGTCAACGATCGAGTCTCCGATGTTGAGCGAACCGGCCATCGCGTCACCGCGCTCACGACGCAGAGTGGAAAACGCATCGCATCGCGCTGGTTTATCGACGCCTCCGGCTCTGGTGCCAGCCTCTTCCCTCGGTTCTTCAAGCTTCCCGCCTTTACCTTCGGTCCACGCAAAGTGGCCCTGTGGAGCTACTTCGACGTTCCCGACTCCGTTGAGGGAACCACGCTCCACACCGAGGGGAGTCAACCGCCCTATATGGACTGGACCTGGGAAATTCCCATTCATCCCCGACGCATCAGCGTTGGATATGTGGCTCCCGCCGATTCAATCCGCGAGCTGCGCCAACAGGGAATGACGGTGGAACAGATTTATCAGGAGTGCGTGAGCCGCATCCCGCGATTCAAGGCGCTGTTCGATTCCGGAATCCCTGCCTCCGTTCATGTCACTTCATTCCAGTGCCGCGCACATCGCGGCGTGGCTGGTCCTAACTGGCTCGTGGTCGGCGAAGCGGCAGCCATGATCGACCCAATGACCTCCAATGGTGTCACCGCCGCCCTCCGCACCGCAGAGGAAGCTTCCCGTCTCATCATCCGATCCCGCACTCGGCCGCGGCTTCCTCGCCTCGCCTCCGCCCTCTACTCCCGTCGTGCTTTCGAAATGGCCCGCTTCTTCAACAGCGGCATTGAGGCCGTGGTTTATGAACGCCCTGTCAGGAACACGATCGGCGTCGCCAAAGCGGGCCGCGTCTATACCGTTCCCGCCTGGCTCATGAACCTCCTCTATACCCGCCTCCGTCCCCGTGGCCCGGTCTCGACTCTCTCGTTCTGCCTGGTTCTCTCGTCGCTCCGCACCGCCGCCGGCCTCTTCCACTGGCTCTGTCGCCGCTTCCAGACACCCTCACCTCGCCCCGCCAGGCTCGCTTCCGTATGAAATTCCACGGAGGTGTCCGATGCATCTGGTGAGCTGCGGATCGGGTGACCCGATCCTCTTCATTCATGGAATGCCGACCAACAGCCGCCTGTGGGGCGGCATCATCGAACGCCTCTGCGGCCGCTATACCTGCTTCGCCGTCGACCTGCCCGGACTCGGGAAGACTCCCCGCGCGCGCTACGGCCCAGACTACCTGCACCGCCTGGCCGAAGAACTCGATGTTCTTCGCGCAGAGAATGGCATCGGGAAATGGCACATCGTTGGGCACGACGCCGGATCGGCGATCGCGGTTCACTACGCGCACTACTTTCCGCAGCACGTGAATCGCATGGCGCTGCTCTCCCCGTCACTCTTCCCGGAGCTCCGGCCCTTCTACCTCCTCGAACCGTTGCGGACGCCGATCCTCGGCGAAGTCCTTGCGCCCTTCATCCAGGCCATTTTCTGGAAAATTGCCATGCACCGCGCGCTCGATGGCGAAAAAGACTCCGACGCCATCGTCGAAGACTTTCACGCCCCATTCTTGGGCTTCACCGGGCCGTGGCAGTTCATGCGTGTCATGCGCTGGGGTAAGCCGGCAGAACTCCTGGCAGACGTGCCCGCCTTCCTGCCGGAGCTCCTCATGCCCACCCTCATCTTTCACGGCTCACGCGACGTCGCGATTCCGGAAGCCTTCGCGCGCCGCGCTTCAGCCTTACTGCCGAACGCAGCAATGGTCACTCTGGATTCGGGTCACTTCATTCCCCTCCACCAGCCCGACTCGGTCGCCACACGCCTCGCAGGATTCTTTGGGGACTGCTCAGTGCAGAGTGCCGTTGTGGCCTCCGCCTGAGCAGC
>Ga0206832_10152_pt2 | contig 15714 bp, 8 predicted proteins | sample Alteio_BWOrgCont_74_FD_152896 | JGI IMG/M metagenome (GOLD analysis project Ga0206832, IMG submission 152896) | Enriched cells from forest soil in Barre Woods Harvard Forest LTER site, Petersham, Massachusetts, United States -... | ecosystem: Environmental > Terrestrial > Soil > Temperate forest >... | reverse complement strand
TCGGTCTAAATTTATCTCTGACACGGCTTCTAAAGCATTTTCCCAGCTCTGATTCAGCTTCAAGAGATGATATGAGGTTAAAAAATCCAAAAATGGCCGATTTAAACTCATCAAATCCCGGATAATATGCATTGTAGATAACCCTTTCCTTCATCCATTTCCAGAGTCGCTCTATGGGATTCAGATTAGGGCTATAAGGAGGCAGAAAATGAAGTTTAATTTTTGATGTCTCAAGGTAATCGTGGACGTCTTTATTTTTGTAATATCTAGCGTTATCGCAAAACACGTGAATTTTATCTTTGTCAGGATAGGCTTTTTCAATTTTTTGAAGAAAAGCAATGGTTGAACTGGCGTTTAAAGTCTGATCCGACTGAACGATTACCCTATGAGAAATTACATCCACCGCTCCCGATAAATTTAGTCTGGATCGTCCACTATTGGCGGGAATCTCTTTTCTAATTCCCTTTTTGATCCATCCATAAGCTGATTGAACATTGTGCGTAGGGTGCACTCCATCTGTAAAGCAGATCGTTTCATTCGCTGGGAGTTCTGCGCGTAATTTTTCGTAGTAAGCTATCCACTTTTTTTGCTGTTCCTCATCGGCTTTTCCTGGAACAACTGCGGGTTTCTTATAAGAAAACTGATGTCTTTGAAGCCAATTTCTCAGGCCGTGAACGGTATACTTAACACCAAAATTTACTTCAACATACGCAAGAATGTCTTTAACGTACAAATATGTATGTTTCAGCAAATGGGCTTCAAGTTGCTGCGATTGCATACTTGATAATTTTGCTTGGGAACCACCACTTTCCGGGCGTAATTTTTTTGACATGTCATAGTCTTGAATGTGATTGCGGACAGCCTCGTCAGAAATTAATAAAGCCTCTGCAATTTGCCGAAGAGACCATCCCTTATCATGAAGCAAGACCGCTTTGATGCGATCTCGTATTCGTCCGTCTCGTTCTTGTTTATGTTGTGCCGTGAGCCTTGCTCTTTCTGTGTCGTCTAGTGTCATGGACGACATATAAATAAAAGCTAAATTTCTTTCAAGCCAATTTTTGAATCACGTTCGGTATATATAGGGTTTTGAAATTCAGTAGAGGTTTTGACATGCGTAACATTCCTTTATCAGAAGTTATAAGAACCGACTCCACTATTGTCGATAATTTCTCCTATGATTCGCCAAAACGTCTGGAATTTGGAAGCTCACTATGGCAACGGATCACTCATTATTCAGAAAAGAAACAACTTGACCATGACATCAAAGATAAAGTAATCGATGCGTTTCGAAATGAATTTCATGACAAATATCACTTTGATGACTCACCAGCTGAGAAAAAGGCGTTCAATCAGATTTGGGAAAAAATCGGAGCAAAAGTATGGACTCCAAGCTCTCATCTCACAGCTAAAACGCTCCGTGATATTCACAATAAGTTTCAACAAGAACTGATCTATCACGGAGATGGACGACATAAACCGGACACATTAGAAAAATCCCCCTCACCAATAGATAAGCTTTCACCAGACGAAAAAGCTAATAAAATTGGAGTGAAAGAACTCGTGAATAGCTTATTACATGGAGGAACATTACCTCTTACAAAAGTTGAAAATCGGGTGATTAAAGCTGTTTTTCTTGAACATTCCTCTAGGATGCTATTAGAATTCAAAAAAGAACTCCAAAAAGAACTCGACAATCTTTTTATTAATACTCCAACAGAACCTTCTAATAAAATAGTGTGGGATGCCTATTTAGGTAACATCCTTGCATTACTACCCTTTTGTTATCCAAATACCGGTGATACCATCAATATTCCTGTCCTTATTAATGGAAAATATGAAAACGTCAAATATGACATAGAAAAAATAGAACTCGATTCTACATCCCTTTCCTCTCCCATGACAGCTCTAGGATTAACTTCAAAGAATCCGGATGCCCCCCCATTACTTTCATTTATAGGAACAACATTCCCTACTGGCAGTGGCTTTGCAGCAACAATTCTTGCTGACTTTACACCTGGATATTCCGTTGGAGAGTCTGTCTATAATGATAGTAAAGAAAAAATTAATACGTGGATGTCAGGAAAAAATAACGTTCATGTTTTAGGTATGAGCCTTGGCGGTGCCATGGCGTTCCACACTTTAATTGAACATTCAGACAAATTAACCCGTGTTGATGTTTACAATCCTCCTGGATTATACTCAAGTACCTGGAATAAATGGAAAGACAAAGAACATAGCAATTGCAAGGTTAATATTTACTGTCAACCCGGTGATGTCGTCTCTAAATTGGGAACATGGCCTACAGGTGACAATATTTCTCTTTATCAGGTCATCTCCCACCAGGAAAATGTTTCAAATAATGTCATTAGCTCCCATGCAAGAGCTTTTACCGGCTGCGATAAAATCTCGCTTATTAAAAAAAATCCGGAAAAAGAAAATGCTTCTTATTACAGAAAATTCCTTACAATATTACATCAATTTGTAGGTCCATTTGTCATTTTCTTTCCGGTATATTTCACTCTTATCATGTATAATCTTGTGAAAAAGACCCACAACATCGGTCAATATATTTTTAATAAAATAAAGAATAAAATCCACAATCCATAAATTCAACAAAAAGTCGCGAATAGCGACGGCAGCATATAGCCACGGTCGTAAGACCGTGGAAATGTGTAGATTAATAGAGCCGCGAATAGCGGCGACAGAGACGTAATAAGTCTGTCGCCTCTATTCGAGGCTTAATTGATGTTTGATTTACCACGGTCTTACGACCGTGGCTATATGCTGCCGTCGCTATTCGCGACTTTGGTTGCATCAGAAGTACGAGCCAATAGAATATTTACCTATTGACAAGCACGTGCTACATTCATATTCTAAAGGTTTAAGTAAAAGGAAATATCTATGGATCAAAATTTCACTGACAGCGTCACAACAGCTTTGCAAAATGCTTTTGCAGATGCCCAACAAAGAAGAAATACCGAAGTTACCGACAACCACCTACTTTTGGCTTTTCTGAAGGAGCCGGACGACTATTTTACTTCCATTCTCAACAGTTTAAACACACATCCATCTACCCTCGTACAACAACTAGAGCAAAACCTCAGCAAACTACCTACTTTTAGCGGCGCCGTTGAAGCCCCAAACACATCGCGTAGCTTGCAAAGTCGTATCGCCGATGCCCAAAGTATTGCAAAAAAATGGAATGATACCTACACAAGCAGTGACCACTTTCTGCTATCCTATTGGAAAAATGGCAATGCTCCTTTTTCCGAATGGAGACAATCTACAAATATATCTCTAAACCAACTAGAAGATACAATCAAACAAATTCGCGGAGACAGACACATGGATTCCCCCGGCGCAGAATCAAGCCTAAAAACTTTAGAGAAATACTGCAAAAATCTTACGGATCTAGCAAAACAGGGTAAACTCGATCCTGTCATTGGCCGCGATGAAGAGATTCGTCGCACAATGCAAGTGCTCAGCCGCCGCACCAAAAACAATCCGATGCTTATCGGCGATCCGGGTGTGGGAAAAACTGCCATTGCTGAAGGCCTGGCTCAACGTATCATCCAAAATGACGTACCGGATTCCCTACGCAACAAACAACTCCTCGCCCTAGATATGGGAAGCCTTGTCGCAGGCACAAAATACCGCGGTGAATTTGAAGAGAGACTGAAAGGGATACTACAGGATATCGATAAAAGTGATGGACAAATTATCCTATTCATCGACGAAGTCCACACGCTTATAGGCGCCGGCGCCACCGAAGGCGCTATGGATGCTGCCAATCTACTTAAGCCCGCGCTTGCAAGAGGAACGCTCCATTGCATCGGAGCCACCACCCTCAACGAATATCAAAAACACATCGAAAAAGATGCGGCTTTGGAGAGACGCTTCCAACCTGTGATGGTCAATGAGCCGAGTCTTGAAGATTGCATTGCCATTCTCCGTGGCCTACGCGAGAGGTATGAGATTTTTCACGGCGTTCATATCACTGAATCTGCTATTCATGCTGCTGTCTATCTTTCCTACCGCTATATCACAGATCGACGCCTCCCCGACAAAGCCATCGATCTCATTGACGAGGCTGCAAGCTTGATTCGTATGCAGCTTGGCAGCCGCCCTCTTCCGATCGATACCAAGGAAAGGGAGCTTGCAACCCTCATTGTCGAAACAGAGGCATTAAAGCGAGAGGATACTCCCACATCAAAAGCTACAGCATTGAAAATAGAAGGGAAAATCGGACAACTCAAAGAAGAACTTTCTGTGTTGAGACAACAGTGGGATCAAGAGAAGAAACTGATCGAATCCCTTAAGGAAAAGAAAAATACCTTTGAGAAAATGCGCTTCCAAGAAGAAGAGGCCGAACGAAAAGCCGACTACAATAAAGTCGCTGAATTGCGCTATCAAAAGATTCCTGAGCTGCAAAAACAAATTGAGATGGAACAGAAAACACTCGATGAAAAGCCCAATCGACTGCTCCAAGAAGAAGTCGATGAACACCTCGTTGCTGATATTGTCTCGAAATGGACGGGTATCCCCGTCAATAAGATGCTTGGCGGCGAAGCCGAAAAACTCCTGCATCTAGAAACAGAACTGGAGAAAAGAGTTGTTGGACAAGACATTGCTGTCAAAGCTGTATGCGAGGCAGTGCGTCGTTCTCGATCCGGACTCGGAGATCCGGGAAGACCTATGGGAGCGTTTCTATTCATGGGGCCTACCGGCGTTGGTAAAACTGAGCTTGCTAAAGCGTTAGCAGAACAATTATTCAACCAGGAAGATGCACTGATCCGTCTTGACATGTCGGAATACATGGAAAAACACAGTGTTTCCAAACTGATAGGCTCACCTCCGGGCTACGTGGGATATGATGAGGGAGGTCAGCTTACAGAGGCCCTTCGTCGCCGTCCGTATTCTGTTATTCTCTTGGATGAAATAGAAAAAGCGCATCCGGATGTGTTTAATATCCTTTTGCAAATTTTTGATGATGGAAGAATCACCGACAGCAAAGGACGTGTCGTCAACTGCAAAAATGCGCTCTTTATTATGACATCGAATCTTGGATCTGACCAACTACTCGCCAAAATGGAACATGGGCACGCAGCTCTAAATAAAGATACTTTAATGGCGATCCTTGATCCTATCATCAAGGCACATTTCCGTCCTGAATTCATCAATCGTTTGGATGATATACTCCCCTTCTTACCACTGCGAAAAGAAGATATGCAGAAAATTGTCCTTATCCAACTAGATCACATTGTCAGACGGCTGCGCGATCGACAAGTGACTCTTAAATTTACTAAAGGAGTTGTCGAACATCTTGCAGAAGAGGGATACGATCCATTTTTTGGTGCACGTCCTCTGAAAAGATTGATTCAACATGAAATTGTCAATATGCTATCTAAAGGTATCCTCGAAGGGAAAATTCCGGGAGAATCAACTGTCGAAATTAAATACGAAAAAGGCGCATTCAAGTACGACGTGAAGTAAAAGTTATGTGATCAGCTTATTTTTTATTTTGTTGTATCCATTGAGAGCTGCAACGCGATATCCCTCTGCAAAAGTGGGATAGTTAAAGACTTGATCGATGAAATAATTGATTTTAGCACGGAAGTTAATTGCCATCTGCCCGATGTGAATAACTTCCGTGGCACTGCGTCCGATAACATGTACTCCCAAAATTTCCAATGTCTCGGAATGGAATAAAATTTTGAACATCCCCACATTACTTCCAACAATATGACTGCGGGCTATTTCATAGTAATAGGCTCTCCCTACTTCATAATGAAATCCTAATGCACGTAACTCCTCTTCCGTATATCCGCAACTTGAAATCTCAGGAATTGTATAAATCCCAATAGGATATAGCGAAGGAAAATGATGGGTCTGTGCTCCACACGCCTGCAGTGCCGCCAAACGCCCTTGCTCCATACTTGTAGAGGCTAAACTGGGACCTCCAATAACATCCCCGACGGCATAGATATTCGGTACCGATGTTTGAAATAGAGCATTGACGGGAATATATCCCTTTTCATTTACCTGTATCCCCGTATTCTCAAGATGTAAAGCATCGACATTTGCCGTCCGCCCGAGAGCATATAGCAGCGTATCAGCTTCAACACTCGTTCCATCCTTGAACTTAACATAAGCACTATCACCTTTACGTAAGATTTCCTCCGGCTCCTTTCTTCCCATGAAGTGTAGGCCGATATCCGTCAATGCTGTCTGTAAGTGAATACCTATTTCAGCATCGAGCATAGGGAGAATGTGGTCCTTTTTATCAATCAAAGTCACTTCCGTGCCTAAAGTAGCAAAAAAACTTGCATACTCAGAACCAATAATCCCACCACCAAGTACGATCATGCTTTTCGGCACTTTATTTATTCCAAGTAGCGTTGTGGAATCTAAAATAACTTCTTTATCAAACGGAACGTTACTGGGATTGCGTGGCTTTGATCCTGTAGCAATGATAAAACAGGCGCCGGTAATCTGATATAGAAGACGGTAATCAGCATCGACAAGTACTAACATATGAGGATTTTCAAAACGCGCCGTGCCTGTCAATAATCGAATATTATTTTTTTTGAATTGCCGATACACCATATTTTTTTCTTCATCAATCACCTTGTGCAAGCGACTGTTTAACTGTGTGATGGTGACATCGCCAAGTTTATAGGCAAATTCATAGAAACTTTGCTCATGGAAACGTGTAAGGTCGATAATGGCTTCCCTAAGTGTTTTAGATGGAATGGTACCGGAAAAAAGGCAATTGCCGCCGGGTTCTGCCGTTCTTTCAACAACAATAACCTTTTTCCCAAGCTTTGCAGCTTGAATTGCGGCTTTTTGTCCCGATGGCCCAGACCCAATAACAACAAAATCAGCTGTGATTTCTTCCATTAAACGCGCTCCAATGATTCAAATATGTATATACCAGAATTATGGGGATAGCGGCAAGAACTTCAATAGGAACCCTTGTACTTTTCTCAATAACCACTAATTTTATTTGATTCCTTATTTTACTGGTAATTCTGTGAATTTTAGGTTAAAATAATAAGTATAAGGCAGGTGAATTATGGCTAAAACAAATTTCACGAAAGTCGAAGAAGCTTTGGCTGAGGGACTACGCAAAATTGAAGTCAATAAACTCCTCAATATCGCTGATGAGGTCTCCGGAGCCAATAAAGAGAATGAAAGTAAACTCACCGCAGAACAAAAAAACCTTCTAACACTATTGCAATGTGATTTGAAGTTTTTGCGTAAACTAGGGAAAAATCCCTTCGAAAAAAGTTCATTCAATCGAGTAGAAATCATCAAATTACTCAAAGATCCAAGTCTTATCACTGAAGAAGGATGGAAAAAGTTGAGTGAATTTAAAACACATGTCACTCTATTTAAGAAAACAATTGAAAAATTAGGAAAAGTGAAAACTGACGACGATTTGGTGACGCAACAAAGAAAAAAACATATCACTAAACGTTTTAATATAAACGATGACTGGTTACCTTTAACATAAAAAAAGCAATGCCGAAGCATTGCTTAATTCTTGAGTGATACTTTCATTGAAAAAGAAACTATACTGAAACACCACGAGCACGCATATCACGTACTACAGCTGCGAGCCCTAGTTTATCGATAGTGCGCAATGCAGCCATCGAAAGACTTAGTCTTATAAATCGATTTTCTTCACTAAACCAGAGGCGCTTTGTTGCGAGGTTGGGAAGAAAACGACGTTTCGTTTTACCTGTGATCTTAAGACCGATCCCTTTTTTCTTCTTCGCAATTCCGCGTATCGCATACTTAAAGCCGGAAACAGGTTTTTTTCCGGTAACTTGACAAACTTTGGACATGACATTCTCCAGTGCAATTCTTTGTAATAAAAAGCAATATTAGCACAGCTTCACATAACGCTCAAGTAAAAAAAGAGCATAGTTCAAAAAAAGGTGCAATTATACCGAACGTGATTCAAAAATTGGCTTTTTGACAAGAAAGCTGCTCAAAATTTTTCGTCTGGAGCGAGTGACCATTGCCTTTGGCAAGGCACGAGTGAAGACAAAAATTTTGACGCAAAGCCGACGCAGTCAACAACCAATTTTTGAGTTATGTTCGGTATAAAAGTGTAGGTCAATGATTTTAACTGCTTTTTTCGGATTTTTGAAAAGAATTGAGGGTCTTCCTAAGTCGCGAATAGCGACGGCAGCATATAGCCACGGGCGTAAGCCCGTGGAAAATCAAACATTTATTAAGCCGCGAATAGCGGCGACAGAATTGTAGAAGATCTGCCGCCGCTATTCGCGGCTCTATTTATCTACATTTTTCACGGGCTTACGCCCGTGGCTATATGCTGCCGTCGCTATTCGCGACTTTGGAATCGCTTAACTTTTGATATTTTCTCTAAAACTACTTTAATATCGATCTCTAATTCTTGTATACCGAACGTGTTTCAAAAGTTATATCTAGTAACCATCAGTAAATCCGGTGGTGCATAAGCACTGAGATCCACATCCCACTGCTGATTATTCACCCAGGCAGCTTCATCCATTGGCACCAAATTAGTTTTATCTTCATCTATGGTTCCAAAACTAATTTGTAAAGTACGAGGATTAAAGAAAGCGCAAAAGTAGATATTCTTTGTGCCATTATTCCAGTTTGTAAAAGCAAAACGTATAGCATTTTGTTGAAGAATAGTGCGTTCATAAGCAGGAAGTACTCTTAATAACTCGGCATCCAAGAATCTGGCAACCTCAGATATTTGAGACTCCTCCAGTTGAATAAGCTTAAGGATACCATTCAATAAATTTTGTGCATATTTCTGAACTGTAAGCGGAGTTGCAGCAAGCTTATTGACCATTTCTTGGTATTCATATTCATCAGGAAGGACCTCCTGCAAAACAGTATACATGTAATTCGACAGGGAAGTGTGCAAATTTGTATCTATTTGTTTTGTTGCCACTCGGATACATGGCACATTTATCTGATGTCGAATCCAATAATCACTTTTTTTACCACTTTTTACAAAATTCATGATGTCGGCATTTGTAGGATCATAATTAAAAGCATGCTGCGGACTATTCATCGGGAAAAGCTGATTAGAAGCTTCTTTCGATAACTCCAAGCACCATTTAATCAGATCTAAAGGATTTTTTGGAGTATATGTCATGACATCTTTTTCATCATCCTGACCTGTGTCTATATTTATAACTTCATAAGGATTATCCCCGTCACAACTTTGCATCGGCGTACTAGCAAGTGATAAATAATTTGTAATAGGATCCTTTTCATTTAAATTTTGACTGTTATAAACCCAAAATGCATTTTTTAAAAATATTGGATTTTGCACAAATTGATTTAACAATAGTGTGATGGCACTCACCTGAGCAGATGCGCCAAACTCGACTTCAGTTGCGGCTATTGTATCCAACACCAATGTCTTGAAATCATCCGGTGTCTCTACCCTAATTCCGATCAATTCCGGATTATCCGCTATACGTTTGTAGAGCTGAAATCCTCCTTCTGATGAACTGCCGTCAGAAGACACCTGTGCTAAAGGGATACTAGGATTATATACAAAGCGATATGATGCATTAAACTTATCTGCAAATGCCTTCTGAAATGCATTGGTTTGTGGATTCGATTGTAAAGCCTCCCAAGCATCTTGCAATGCCTTTGCAACACATGCATTAGTATTTCCTCGAATATAATCCTGTGGTCGATCCTCTGCCATCGCAGAAAAAGCACACTCTGTTGCCCTCAGCACAGCATTATTCGTTAAGGCACTAAAAGCATACAATCCATTAGCCAATAATACATTCTTATCTGCATTTGGGATTGCCGTGGAAATTGCTTGAGCCAATGCTTCGACAACTTGTTGTGCTGATACTTTGACACTGCCCGTTATGTTTCCATTAAACAATATGCCTAATACGTTTTGCACAAGATTAGAAACTTGATTCCCACCCATAACATCGCTAGCAGCTTGAAATCCCGGAGCATCTAGCAACAAAACATCTGTCCCTTGAACTTTTCCTAAAGAATCAACAGTAATGACATTCGCCAAATCCCCATCGGCAAGTACGGGAACAAAAAAGAAATTATCCTTTGAGTGATCTATTAAACGTGAAATATATCCATGCATCACAACCTGTGCATAATCTTTTGCAGAATGCTTGAAATACTCTTCATGATCGCGAACTAAATCTGCAACAGCAAAACAATCGCCTACAGGCCCCTGATTAAATGGAGATAACATGGCCGCTAACACAGCAACTTTTGCATGATAATCTGTTATCTCCTCATTGGATTGTAATCCAAAGATTGCGCGTAGCAATGCATTCGCCGCTTCGATGGTATCACTTGGTTTCACGACGCGATCAAAAAATGGTTGCCATGAAGAATCTAATTGATTGAGAACATGGCTAATATTGATTTCGTATTTCAGAGGATTTTGTGGCACAAAAGCTGCCTGTGCTGCTTGACACATAGATAAATTAAGCTGTCCATCTTGCCTTATCAACAATTGACTCAAAAGAAGGGCTTTGCGCATTGCAAACGACAAATCGGCGTCTTGAATATGTAATGACTTTTGTAAGGACGCATAACTATTTAATGCTGCAATAGCCTCAGCAATAGGTGCTGAGTCTGCAGACGGCGCAATATTGACATTTTTCGTTGCAGCTTTTTTTGTGTGTTTTTTGGGCGCAGTTTTAGCGTCTAAACAATTGCAGGAAATAGCAACTAAACAGCTTAATATTGTCGTGAGTGCGAAACTCTTCAATTTCATAGCATCCTCCAAATATTGTTAATGATGAAATCAATTTTCTAAAAACACACTACTTCAAAACAAACGCAATGACAATATTATTTTTTAAACACAAAAAAAATCGATAATTTTCCCTTATCTTGTATACAACAACTTGCTTATTCACATACGTGTATATTAATGCTCGGATATTTTTTGCACAAAAGAGATAGATTTTCTACGCTAATTATATTTGGACTTAAGTAAACTTCTCGTAAGTTAGGAAAATTTTTCAGAGAGGAGAAGAGTTCCTTCCACTTCAATCATTCCCACGATTGGAAATTTCCAAAGAAATTTAAAATCATTCGGGCAGCACGTTCCCCTGACTCACATGCAGCTTCCATTGTTCCTGGTGCTTGCATTAGAATTGAGGTGTGTTCTCCGGCAAAATAGAGTGTTTGATCAATAGGGGCAAACATCGTTTTGACTGATTCACCCAGCTCTTCCTTCATGGTTGTCATGATAGCCTCTTGACCGGGAGCTATGTAAGAATATGAGCCTTTAACATAAGGATCATTTGGCCAACTATAACCCACAGGTCCCGCATAAATATCATATGCCTGGTCTTTGGCATATGTGGGAGCCACATAAGGCGGCCACATATCTCCATATCCCATTTCTAGCATAGCCCTATCTTGTACATAGGTATCCGAAATAGTCTCTGCTGTAAACTGACTAGCTATTCCTGTGTAATATAAAGTTGAAATATTAGTATTCATATCTCGAAAACAGCTGATGCGATCATTGACAAACCCTACTTCAGGTTTATCTAAAGGCTGCATGGAAAAAGGAACCAATATTTTTGCATTTGTTCCATATTGAATGGATTTAATCTGGTCTAGAGTGGTTTGAGGTAGAACATTTTCTTCAAATGTGATTCCCTCATAAACGGAACAAGGGATTGCTAACACAAGGATATCCGCGGCTACTTTTAATCCATTTTGAAAAGTGAGATCGTATGAATTGTCTATATGTTTTGCTACTTTCTTCAGGGGCATATTTAGATGCACTCTATCGCCAAGGACTTGCGCAAGTCTTTCTGGTAATGAGGCATTTCCCTCTTTAAGACATAGAAACTTTATATAATTTTCTGTATCGCCATCGGCGCTATGCGCTGCACAAATCCCACCCAAAATCATATGATATAGTGTTTCTGCATAAATAGGAGACAGTTTTTCTATTGAAGCTCCTTCGTAACCTGCTAATCTCACTGCCAGCAATTTATAGAGAGGATCATCTTTTTCAAAGATCCCACCTAAGACATCACGCATATTTTTGGATTTCTTTGCCACATCACTCAACCGTAGCCAAAGATCTTCGGGCTGAAATTGCCTACCACCCAAAAGCTGTTGGATTGATAGGAATTCCGTACCTGTAAAATATGATATATTTATTTTTCTTTTATATTCCGTTGATTCAAGTCCAAATTCTTCTATTAATCGTTGTATGTTTTTGGCTTCTCCACCATCGCGAATATTTAGCCCCCCTAATTCTGCAATGCTGCCCCCGATTTTCACAGTGAAAATCCTTCCTCCAACTCGATTACGGACTTCGTAGAGATGAACATCCATTCCTTTCTGCTGCAAACGATATGCAGTTGTCAATCCGGCAAGCCCTGCTCCAACAATAACAATTTTAGGACGTTTGTTTTCAGCTGAAATCGATGTAGATGTAGTTGTAAATAAGAGAGCCATTAAACAAAAAACCTTTGATATGATAGTCACATTAAACTCGTGTATTATGAATAGTGTCACTTAAAAGAGCCGGAAGATGACCTGATAAATACAGTGGATAGTAATATATTTGACGCCCTTTGTCGAAAGAAAAATTTTTAGCACTTAAGATAATCTGATAGATCGGACGATATTTCTCTTTAAAAGATTGCAAGCTTTTTGCCCTTGTAGACCATCCAGATTTAACTTCTATGGGAATAACATTTCCTCTTTCTTCTAATAAGAATTCAACTTCAGACTCCCCTTCTTCCCAACAGTAAAGTTTTCTTCTAGTGATTAATAACTCTTGAGCAACAAAATTTTCAGCAAAATAGCCTTTATAAGAGCCATAATCGTAATCGAGAATGACCTGCGGAGAAAGCCCGCTGATTGCCCCTAAAATGCCAACATCAAAACATAAGAGTTTAAATGCATTTTCTTTAACATAAGCTGAGAAAGGAAGATTTCCAGATTTGCTGATCGGTATCTTAATAGTCAGTCCCGCCGCCTCCAACCAATCAATAGATGTTGCTAGCCGATCATACCGCGAGGCCCCTGGGATCACATCTTTAAACCTATATTTGTGCGCAGAACCATCTTGTGATTGCGCTAGTTGAGTGGGTATGGAATTCCAAATCCGTTCAAGATGCATTGCATTCACTTTTCCGGAATGCTTTGCCATATCGGCATGATAAGCAATAATGAGTTGTTCTTGCTTTTCCCTAGCGGCCAACAATGCTTCGTAAAGGTTTTCCTTTCTAGCAAGGTAAATTTTAACAACTTCCGGGAGGCCTCCAATAATGAAATAAATTTTTAACTGAGCCCATAAATAATCATGAACACTTTCAGGTATTGGTGTTTTAGGGAATTCTTGAAGGATGTGTGCGTATCTTTCATCACCATTTGCTTCAAGAAACTCTATAAAGGACATCGGTTGCATAAAAAGCATATCGACTTTTCCTACAGGAAAAGAGGCGTCGCTTAAATGAATTCCTAGCAGAGATCCCGCAGAACACAAAGCAAGCTCAGGAAGATCCTCATTAAAATACTTCAGACTACTTAAAGCTCTTGGGCATGCTTGGATCTCATCAAAGATCACAAGATCTTGGCTTAGGTCAATGGCGTTATTCAGGCGAAAATTAAGCTCATTTAAAATGCGTTTAGGATTTAAGTCATAATCAAATAAAGGAGCTAAACTTCCATCCTTTTCAAAGTTAAAATAATGATAGTGTGGAAAATATTCTTTGCCAAATTCGTTAAGAATACATGTTTTTCCCGTCTGCCTCGCCCCTCTTATAATAAGCGGTTTGCGATCCGGACTGTTTTTCCATGAATATAATGAATGTATAAATGATCTTTTCATAACATCATAATAACCTAATTCAGCATTTTTTCGTAGCAAAAAATGTCAAATTCAGCATTTTTTGCTACGTAAAAGTGTCAAATCCAGCAATTTTTCGGTTGAAATCAACAACACTAACTGAACTCAATTGATAATTTCCCTTAGCCTCGAATAGAGGCTAAGGACCAGGACTCACATGACATACACGACTCACACGACAGCGACAAATCCTGGTCGTGTGAGTCGTGTATGTCTTGTGAGTCCTGGTCCTTGTCTTGTATACAACAACTTGCTTATTAACATACGTGTATATTAATGTTCGGATATTTTTTGCACAAAGCAGATAGGTTTTTTACGCTAATTGTCTCCGGGCTTAGATATACTTCTCGTAGGTTTGGAAAATTTTTCAGAGATGAGAAGAGATTGTTTCTCTTCAATTTCATATTTTTTAATGTTAAACACTCAAGACTTTTTGGTAAACTATGCAGAAAAGTCCCTTTAATTATGTCAGTTGGATGCAAGCTAGTAATTTCAAGGTGTTGCAAATTTTCCATGGACTTCAGTGTCATTAGATCAATATCTGAAAGTTTATTAATTTTTCTTAATTTAAGTTTTTGCAAATTTTTATAAGAAGCTATTTGTTTAAGATGTATAGAGTCAAGTTTATTAGTCGCTATTTCTAACGATCTGAGGGAGGCTGGCAATACGTTATAGAAACCCATATACCACAATTGACCGGAATAAGTAGATTCCAATTCGAGGTGTTTCAAGCTAGTCAGTGAATTTATACCTTTGAGATCATCCGAATCAATTAGATGGCAATTTCTAATACTTAATGAACCCAGATAGGGTCCGAGTTTCGCAATATCAATAAGTTCTATGTTATGACATTTTTCTAATTTCAACTCAAAATTTTCATTTTTTATCAATTTCAAAGGAAAAACATCGTATATATCCCAGCCTTTTATGTGGAGACATTGAAGTTTAGAAGAAGTATCTCCAAAATACTTCATAGAGTCATTACAAATACGGCGCACATTAGAAAAACCAAAATTAACCCAATTACTCTCCTGATAAAGTGTTAATTTCTTAAGATTTGGGCAAAGTTCCAAATATTTTTTGAGATCCGAATCATAAATTTCAAAAATTGAGGGAAAGCATTGGATAAGATCTTTTTGCGACATCTTCTTGATAAAATGACTGAAGCCCACTTCTGTAAAACAACAATCCATAAAATGACTGATAGCAGGAAGAAATCGTTTGTCATCTTCTAGTGCAGAAGATAAACTTTTTAATTCCATTATCATGTTGAAATTTTTATCGAGTTTTTTTCTTGTTTTATTCACCTCTGCAGCTAGCTTATCACAAATAACCCAGAACACCACTTCAACAACTTTCGGCAGCAACAATTGGTCAGCCTGACGCATAAATTCTATTAGTTCATCTACACTTAAGTCCAATTGATAAAAATCTATTAATTTATTTTTTTCAATTGGAATATTTTTTGTTGCGATGATTTTTAACATTTTTTCAAAATATACTGGATTTATTCCTTGAATAATCTTTGTAAGCTTCGCTAAAGGATTTTTCTCATCTACAAAATGCTCATCTTCAAACGACGTTTTGAAAAATTCACTTTCTTTACACAACAATTCTAAGGTAGCGGGTGTTATTTGAAACTCTCCTATCGCACCTGTAATATTTGTAGTCGTACTTGGAGCTGCTGATGGAAGATTTAGGATGATTGTGCACGGCAAAACGTCTTGACAGATTGTATTAGCCAAAGAAACTACCTGGGGATTACTAGAGTCAGTTAGTAGGCGGCATTTTTTCATAATCGGCAGCGTTTGATAAGATGGAAT
>Ga0206832_10180_pt1 | contig 15756 bp, 22 predicted proteins | sample Alteio_BWOrgCont_74_FD_152896 | JGI IMG/M metagenome (GOLD analysis project Ga0206832, IMG submission 152896) | Enriched cells from forest soil in Barre Woods Harvard Forest LTER site, Petersham, Massachusetts, United States -... | ecosystem: Environmental > Terrestrial > Soil > Temperate forest >... | reverse complement strand
TAACTGCACGGCTCCATCCAACCTCTATCAGGGGGATGTCGAGATTTTCTGTCGTCGGTGCCTGCCATGCATGCGGGCCGGAGCTATCTCCAGGCAGACAGATGTCATGTTGACGGCCAAGGGGCAAAAGATAGGCGTTGTCACCGCGACACTTCGGCGAAGCGATATTTGCAACCTTCCTTGGCTCCAACTCGGCCCTGTCGACTCATCATTCCTGAGCATTTGCGATAGCATTATTTCGACAACTGCCGCATGGCCAGGCGCGGCAAGCAATGCTGGCGACGCAAGAAAGGGGGCGGTCGCTGAAATGGCATCTGTCCACCATCCCAATAACGCTGGCTCCTCTGGTTAGCGATGTAGGTAGTTTCCGAGCCTGCCAGAACTGCCCCATTCAGCCTACCTTAGACGTGAGACCATCCTCCGCTGAGAGAACGGCCATCAACCTATCAAACGAGAGCCTTCTTGTCATTGTATTGGTCGGCATCGTTGCCGGTTGGTTGGCGGGGAAAATCGTCGATGGGGGCGGGTTCGGCCTAATCGGAGACCTCATAGTAGGAGTTATAGGAGCCTTCTTTGGCGATTGGTTGTTGCCTCGATTAAGCATCCATCTCGGTGTCGGAATTGTCCCTCTGATCATCAACGCCACGATAGGTGCCATTGTTCTACTCTTGATCATTAGGGTCGTTGCTGGTCGCCGTGGTTGGAGTGGTGGCTGGGGCCGCCGCTCGTAGCCGACTATGCCTACGGGATTTCCTGTGGCGCACTCCTTTCCAACATCGCGAAGAAAAAAGAGCACACTGTAGCGGAGACTGAACTGCTTCCAAGCCCGCCGGGCAGGCTTACGGGTTGCCAATTCCAACCCATCGATAGAACAGAAGGAAATGTTCGATGCGCAACTCCCAATTGCTGCCTCCCCGGTCAAGGAGGCTCCTTGCGGCCCTGGTTTCGGGAGCCGTGGTGCTCGCCATCCCCATCGCCACGTCGGCGGCACCATCTACCCCGCTACTATCTGGTCATTTGCTGCGGGCGGAGAGCATCCAAAAAACCGGATATTATCGGCACCATCGGTATTGGCACCATCGGTATTCGCACTACCGTAGATCGGGCTGGTATTACGGCTGATCCGTCCGATCCTCCTCCCTATTGACAGCATCAGGCTTGTTGAACGGCGAGTGGCATGTATCAATCCGACCACAAAAGGAAACCTTCGATGCGCTACGCCCTGATGCTGCTTCCTCTCGCTGGGCTTGGCCTGGCCGGATGCGCTGTGAGTGGCGCACCTTCTCCGCAGCGAACATCCACTGCTTATGTGACACCCGAACGTTCCGATACTTATATGACAGTGAGACAGTCCGCCACGCTGACGACGATGCCCGGCGACTCAACGACAGTGGTCCAGATGCGGTATCTGTCCACCCCCTCACTAAATGATGATAGTGGGCCGCCACTTCCGGTTTGGCCGCAGCAGTGAAGATCGCCCGGTTGATTCAACCCACGTGACCAGATCGCCGGATCAGAGATAATTTATGTGACCGGTTCCGGGAGGCTCCGGGGCTGCGAAAACAGTCGCAGCCATCTTCGGCCTGAGTGTTATGCTCAGGCAGTCCGGTCTGGCGCATTCAACAGGGAATTTGATTTTGTGGCCACCGCAGTCATTCCACACGTTCATAAGAACGTTTGCTTATGCTTGGCCCTGGTCCTTGGAGGCGTGGCGGTTGCGGTGATCGATATGGCGATACCAAAGCACACGACGGTTCTCGTGATCCCCAATAAGTCGTGAGACAGAGTAGTTGTGCGGGAGTTTGCACCCGCACCGGCAAAGATAATCGTCAATGTTCGGCTTGCCCTTCCGTAGCGAAGGTGCGGCGCTGGTTGTTGTCATGTTCGCGTCGGCGAACGGATCGCTGGGCCAATCCAGTTGCGGACAAAGCCACCTGTTGCGCATCGTTGTACTCCTGGGTGAAACATTGGAGGACGAATCTTCGTAGACTATGCTGAGAAGTTGTGGCACGGCGCATCGACCTGATATTCGGCTTCCAAGGCCATTTTAACGGTTGACAACGGTCGGTTCATCGGGGAGAGCCTTCGTTCGTTGCCTCACTCAATTCCATCTCTGCGACGGCAGACGGTTCCAGACCCGCTATGATTTTGCGGAGACGATTCGCCTGGGCCGGGAACAAGACGATGCTGTCCGATGGAAGACGTGTGATCGCCGCAATGGTCGCCCCGGAGAGCGCAAAATTAGCGGACTTGTTCAACGCGTCGTGGAGACTGGCCGCACGACCCAGTGCGAAGCCAGCCCGACCGCGAATCACCCAGTTCGCGGGTTCATGAAGGATGGCCTGGAGTTGCTCATCGGTTCGGTAGCTCGCTGAGTTCTGGTTATCATTGGCCCGTCCCAAAGGCTGGGAACCACCGTCCATGGTATTTAACCGCTCTGTCCGCCCGAGCCTCTGCTCGTCCTCGTTCGCCAGTGATCGCCATCTGGCGGCCACCTGAAACAGCAATTCACGGACATGAAACTCTTGAGCCGTGGCGGCAAGCTGCTCACACTCGGCGGCTCTGCGTCGATAATCGTCGGGAGTTTCTGGAGTCATGCTCCGCCTCCGTCTCATGTGAGCGGGAGCGCGGGAGCGTCTCTCAGCCGCCAGTGCCCAAAGGATCAACCCGACGGTGCTCTATAATAGGCCAATGCCAGGAAGACGACAATGCTTATGTCCGTTAGCCATCATACGCCCATCCGCCGTTACCGGGCAATTGAACCTCAGAGGTAGACCGCTTTCTGCGGTTGATCCTTACACCACGCCGCCACTGGCTTGAATTCTGGATACGGCTCCAGTTCATAGCGTAATCGCCCAACAAGATCGTAGGGCGAACTGGCCTCATACTCCTTGATCGCACGACGACCGTGCTGGTCCTCTATCTCAACAACGTAAGTCATTGTTTCCCCCATCGGGACGGGCTTTTGACGAAAGTCGGTCCTTTTGTCAACGCGATGCCCGGCACGCTCCCAGATCATGATGGTGGCGGCGGCGTGAGTGCCATGCTTGGGTGTGTCATGGCGGTTCTCGTGCGTGTGCTGCCTCGCGTCGTCTTCTCGGATGAAGCAGCGCCATTCATATGGACTTGCTAAGCCTGACGCGACGATTTGAGACCATCGACAGCAGTACCTGCAAAAATTGGCGGTTCTGACTTACGGAAACGGTCCATCGTCAGAGATTGGCGGCAGGATTACCCCAACGTCCCACGCCTCACTCCATGTCTTGAGGGCAGTGATTTCGGCGCGGATCGCTTCTCGATTGTCCGGATCGGTCGTAACCCGGAGCAGAGCTTCCATCCGTTCTAAACGGTGGGTCAGACATTCTCTTTGTGGAGTGACTTCCAACGCATTTTGACCTGAGTGTGGAGTTCGCACCTGGAGATGGCTGTCCAGCCACTCCTGAGCATCCGCTTCGGTGTGAAACCTAACAACGATGACGGTGTGGCCATCAGGATAAGTCTCGACTATCTGGAACCCTTTCCGTAGTGGGACGATACGGTATGTGTCCATAGCCAGCGGAAGTAGCGCCAAGCCTGCTTGTCCCTTTATCGCCGCCCCGTGAACATGATGTCATCTGACCATACGCCGACCGTCCCGCCGTCTCGCCGGAACCTCGGCCTAAGTAGAAGTCCTAACTTGCCTTATGTCGGAAAGGTGTCATTGTGTCTTGTCGGCTGTGGTTTCGCCCACGGACATCGGTTATTCACCAGATAGGCGCGCTCGTGCGAGGGCGCGTCTGTTTGGCCGAACTTGTCCTCACCGAAAAATCAGAATATTTGACGACAGATAAAATAACCACTTGCGTTATGCCGGGTAGGTGTCATTGTGGCTTGCTGGTTAAGATGCGGCCAGCCAGAGCCAAGGAGGACATGGAACCATGTCCCAGGGCAACTGCATGAAAATCGTTGAGATGATCCCGAGCGAGAGCGGGAAGGCTACCAAGGGCTTCCCAGCGGGAGCCATCGCTCAGGCGTGGCTCAATGAGTATTCGCAACAACTCACATGGGATGATTTGAGGATGTGGCTGGAGAGGTGCCCTCACCTGTGAAGCGCGCAAAGAAAAGATAAAAAATCTTCCTTGGGCTGTCCGTCGTCTACCTGGTGTCCTGAAGCGTAGAGTTCGCCCGCATCCGGACCGACAGCGGACTAACATCCGAAGCCTGACTTCCCATATATCGGACATACGAATTCGGGAGGCACGGGTGGTGACTGTTCACAGCTACAAGCGATGGGACATCAACCGGGATGTCTACGTGACCACACGCCTGAAAGGTACCCCCAACTACATCACCTCGATCAGGGGAGAAATCATGCTGAATACGGCGGAGGACGTTGACCCCTCATGCATTGACGACCAGGGCCGATACGACCCGGAACCCCTTCGTCGGCATGCATCAGCAGGCGCACCTGCGAGTACTCAACGAGCGCCATTCTCCCAGGGGTTATTCGCGAGTAATGGCCACTCGCGGCGATACCATCGGAAGTGATGGCGTAAACCATCGGCACCTACGCTGACCCTCGGGTTGCGATCAGGCGGTCACAAAGAATGGCGCGCGGTCAATGCAAACGAGACCCGCGCGCCTAGTTTTGGGAAGATTAATTACGAGGGGGAAACCTCGCTTAAGCACCATCGTTGGTTGGCCTGCTTCTGTCCACCATCGGAATCTACTTAGGCTGGCCCCCCCTCAGCGCGTTCGCCAGTTGGTTCGCCTCGTGAAGTCGCGAGGCGCTTGGTCGTCACGCACGTTCGATGCCGTCGCGGTTTTCATCGCGATTTCGATTTTGGCGCTGATCCAGTCCTTGGCTTCTTGATGAGTACCGAAGATTTCAATGAGTTGTTCGCCACCCTCGCGCAGGACATCGGTACGAACGATGGTAGCCATCGCCAGCGTCGCTCGGTATGCATTTGTGGTGAAAGCGTCTCGCACAAAGGCGGGACGTCTCCTGTTTAGCTGCATAGAACCCGCCATCTACCAGTCTGGGTATATTCCGAGGATTCCCGCTTGCCATCGGCCCCCCGTATCACATGTTATGAATACCTATCATATTGCTCCAGAGGAAAACGGCTTTCAAGTCATTGAAACTTACCCTGATCATCGCAATAGATTCCACGGTGGTTTCGTCACGAAGGAAGCAGCCCTACGTTGGTTGGAAAATCCTCTGAGCCTGATGGATGTGGTCGATCAGTCCCGGTGGTTACGCGAAAGAACACCGCAGCCTTCACCCAGGCACGGCGTCGTCGGAACGCAAGGGCGGGACACGCCCAAGGCGATTGAAACCCTTACCGAAAAGCCAATCACGTCTTCGAAAATCAGCGTCGAGGGTGCAAAAGCTGATGCTATGATCATTGAGAAGGCACGGGACGCGCGCCGCAGAGCCGCCTGCGGTAGTCATTTCGAATAACAGCGCGTAGGGTCAGAGCTTGTCACAAAAAATACTCATAACGTCATCAAACATTAACAATGCGACGCCCGTGCCTTTTCCATTTGTCGGATACCCAGCATAAGCGCAAGGTGACCTCCTTGCAAAGGGAGCGTGACCCCATGAATACATTCCGCGCATTGACGTTAGCCAGAACCGAGCACCATGCGGCCATTGCGGCCTATGACCGCGCAAGCAACAGGTTCCGGCTCACACCAGAAATAACAGCCAGGTACAGAGAATCCGTCAGGCTCCTGGCGGTTGCTGAACTCGCCCATGATACGGACCCGGTCAAAAAACGTATCGTAGCGTGACTTAGCGCGATCCATCGCGCAGTGTGACGGACCACTTCGATGAGATCGCCCACTTCTATTGCCAATGAATTGCTCCGCCATACCTGCGAAGGTGGTCCGGCAAGCCGGTCGCCAAAGCGGAACTAAGCAGGGACCATCTAATATTTGGTCTCCTTTGTCGGCGCGGCCTCGCGTACAGCGATGATCTTCCGGAGACGGTCGATCTGGTCGGGCAAGACAATGATATCGTCCGATGGCAGGTGGCTCAGCGACTCCACTACCGCACCCGACGCTGAGCAGTCTGCCGCTCCGTCAAGGGCGCGTCGGAGGCTCGCCGCGATGCACAAAATCACTTCCTGTTGACCGTGGACCGCCCAGTTACCGGTCTCGCAGAATATGACTTCAAGTTGATCGTCCGTTCGACGGTTTATTCCTAGGTTATCCACCACCTTATCCTCCGAAAGATGCTGTCCAACGCATGACTTTCGCAGGATCGCCGGTTGTCGTCAACCGCTGTGTCCTATATCGTACTTATCGTCGCGGCGGGTGCTAGGCTTTCGCCCGTGACTCGTAAATGCGAGCGATCTGACCGGCGATCCGTCAAATAGACCATCGGAGGGCAAGTTGCTGAGGCTTCTCGTTACCCTCGCACACCATTTGCATACCAGGCGATCACCTGGTCACGATGCCAAACTTCCACGATATACGAACGATCAAGCGATATTCTGATCGCGGCGGCGTCAGCCTCAACCATGGTTGCCAGAGGCTCAATTAGTCTCGTACCTGATATCCCATTCCGGACGGTGAATAGGGCTTCTGGCGAGGCTGCGGAAGGTTTCGTTTGAAGGGCCATCGTCCGAGCCTACGACAAATATGCGGTGCCGTGTCTCGCCACTCTACACGCCCGAAGTCGGATCGAAAGCCAATAGGGATTGGAGCCAGCGGAAATCCAACGAGCCAGGGCATCCAATGATATTGCGCCTTCATCAGGGGGTGCCGGTGGTGCGCGAGCCGATTTAGACTCGTTCCCTTTCACGTGCTTTGGTTGCGGTGGGTACTCAGCGCGAGCCGCATTGCCGCGTCCCTACGCTGCGCCGTTTTCTGGAGGAAAGAGAGGAGGAGCACCAGATGGTTCGTAATCCATCGCTACCTGCGGATCGGTTTGTTCCCCGCAACGCGCCTCGTGACCGAAAGACTCAACCTAAGCCGTGGGACAGACGCATAGCAATATCGGGAGACTCGGCCCGAGAGCCTATTTGGACGGCAATAGGCCGCGCTTCGACCAACTGGGGCCATTTCGAAGGTGGCGTCGCCCGCGTTTTTGGCAGGCTTTTGGGAGTAAACCAGACTGATGTACTACAGCCCATGGTCGCATATGGAGCGGTAAGAACATTCGAAGGGCGGCTACAGATGGTGCGCGCCGTCGCCACAAGATACTTTATGCGGATGAAAATGACCGACGTGCCCAAAGAGCTAGGAGAACGCGCAGCAAAACTGGAATCGCCGCTTCGTACCTATACCAACAAAGAATGGCGCTTCTTTGCTGAAAGACGAAACGACATAATTCACGGCATTCTGGCCATGCACAGCTTTGGACCGCTCGGGGCTAGTGATCCGCTTTTTGTTCTTGTCCCGGAGTACTACGACGAGAGTAAAACCCGCGAGGCAAACATCGTAGAATTTATGTATTCGTCCTCGGAAATTAGATATTACGCCGACGAGTTTTGGAGGTTAATGGGACAAGCCCACACCATTCAGAACGAACTTAGCGATATATGGTCATCGTTTCCTTAAAGACAACTTGGAGTGATCACCAATGATCGTGAGGGCTGCCAGTATGGTCGGGATGGTAATCCCCGCCGCCGAATTCTTGCCTCTTGCGCTCCAACCCCAACGACCCCGATTGGTGATCTGAAATCGCGGCGTCTGATTGTCCGGTGCGCCTGCTCAGCCTCTCAAATGCCCGTCGTTCAGTCAGCCGCCAAACGTGTAAACCCGTCAGCCGACCATTCCTCGCTGCCGACGCCATGGTGGACGAAGAACAGCCCCTCGGGATCATATTTCTTTTTCACCGCGACCAGCCGTGGATAGTTCTGCCCCCAAAAAGAGTGCTGCCAGTTCTTGTCAAAGAAATTGCTCTCGGACACGTAGGAGCCAGCATTTGGCACCACTTTTCGTAATGCATCACCTGACAGGCTTATGGTCGCGGCATTCTTGTGCGCTACCGCCAGATCAAGAGGCTGGCCAGCCAATGCCGTATAGGCTCCTGGAACTCCGCCCGCGATAATCGCGAGAGCGAAGGCGCTCAGTACTGCCGGGTTCATCGCAGTATCCTTCGCGGCTGTCACATCTGCCGCGTTGGTTCCCGCCAGTCCTTTGTTGCTATGCAGGGCCACGGCCCAATGTCTGGTGGCCGCGAACAGGGCATTGGCAAATCGACTCTGGTGGTCCTCTTGCAACAAGAACGCGGGCAACCAGATGGACTGAAACCCATGAAAGAATGCGCCGAGTTCGGTGTTCTGCTCGGCGAACCAAATATTTTGCTCTGGGGCTCCTGGGCGTTCGTCGGAAATTGCACGACCTGGACGGTTCTTTTTTATGAATTCACCGTTCCACCATTCGCGCCCTGGTCCGCTGTTAATGGCGAAGGGAGAGGTGACGATGAAATCCTGTGACGATGCATCGATCCAATCGAAGAATGGCTGCCAAACCTTCGCGACCTGCTCATCATCCATCCCCTGGAAGACCATCGAGAGGACAAATGTGTTATCCGCGCCAAATGTGACAACCTCTCCCCAGTGAGGATTGACGAGGTTATCGCTGTAGAAGGCTACGAAGCGACGGATCAATCGACGGAACGCAGCGTCTGACTTAGCCTGGATAGCCGCGTTCACGCCGCCGAAAACAGCGGGTAATTCACGCAATCTGAGCGTGAGACTTGTAACTACGCCGAGGCTGCTACCACCCCCACCTTTGAGGCCCCAGAAGAGGTCGGCATTAGTGCAGCGATTGACGACAAGGGCCTGACCGTCCGCAGTAACAACTTCGGCCTCCAACAGTGCGCCAGCGGCGGTGCCGAAGCTCTTGGAGAAGCTGCCGAAGCCGCCACTCTGGATAAGCCCGGCGACCCCAACGGTCGCGCACCCTCCTCCCTGGACGTAGCGACCACCTTTGGTGGTTACAGCATCATAAACATGCATCCAAACGCACCCGGCCCCAACAGTGACGGCTGGACTGGGCTGTTGTTTGCCTTCGCACCCCTGTGCAACAAATGTCTCGTGCACAACGATGTCATTCATGGCCCTTGTCCACACCAGCAACGAATCCGCCGAGTCCGACGTACCCTGATAGCTATGACCGCCGCCTTTTACGACAAGTCGAAGCTTGTTCACACGCGCGAAATTAACGCCAGCCACAACATCCGCTGTCGTTGTGGCCGCGACCGCATATGCGCTTGGCACCGTCATCCAACCATCGACCCAACCGACTGTCTGTGTGCCAGCGGGTTGATCGCCGACGTAGTATGGGTTTTTCACAGCCTCAAGTTCGGCCTTGCACTCGGCACTCGAAGCGGTCGTGCAATCAGCGAGCAAAGGCTTTACCTTGATCAGGCGTCCGCCAATTTGATGGTTTAGCTCTTCCCATTTGGCGGCGTCAGGCCAACTCGGCTCGGACGGTCGCACACGTGTAAATCTGGGGAGTCCAGATGCCTTGTTCGTTGCTCCTCTGGCCGCAGAGGCCATAAGGTCACTGGCGAAAGGTGCCAGCCCCGCATATGCGAGCATGCTTCTTCGCTTCACCTGACGACCTCCCGCTAGGTCCGACAGTTGTACTCAAGGAACGCAAAACAGTCGACCCCTGAAATCCTGGCGGCTGATTGTCCGGTGCGCCCGATGCAACAAGAAGGGCGTGCTGGCGCTCAGCGATCTCGTCGAGAGGCATGGAGCGCGGTTGCGGGTATGGAAAGCGATAGACCGTCTTCCCCCGTCACCGGAGGCTGAGTAGCTCGTCGTGCAGCGGAGCGTCTCGCCGAGTCGTACGGACCGAATGCGATACTTACGGGAAAACAATGTGGACCACAGGACCTGAGCCGATCTATTCAATTATGCAATTGCTTCCTTCATGCGCTTCGCCAGTTCGGCGCGAACCGCCAGACCCTGTGTCCACCCCAAGGCCCGTGCCGATAATCCGCCGTCGATGACTATATCGTGCCCGTTGATGAAACGCGCGGCATCGCTGGCAAGGAACACCGCTGCGGCGGCAATGTCGTCAGTCTCCCCAGCCTGTGGAAGCGGCTGGAGTGTCGCGAAGACATCACGCACGGCACTTTCGATCTTTGTCGCCTGGGAGCCTTCGACCCCCGCGTTCTTGGCGAAGATTCCGGTTACAATGCCGCCCGGCGATATTGAATTCACGCGTATTCCCTTCTCGCCCAGTTCATTGGAGACCGAGCGCGTAAAGGCAAGGACTGCGCCTTTCGATGTGCCATAGGGATGGCCGGTGAATCCGGCGCGCGATCCGGCGATACTCGATACGTTGATGATGCTGCCTTTGCCCTTCTTCAGCATTACCTGAGCCGCGTACTTCGTACACATGACGACGCCTCGAATATTAATCCCCATCACCTGGTCGAAGTGCGCCATGTCCATGTCAGCGATGGGTACAACCTGAGCACTCATCCCAGCGTTGTTTACAATGATGTCAAGGTCGCCAAAAACTTCAACCGTGTGATTTATCAAATTCTTAACGTCATCTTCGCTCGACACGTCCGCACGAAAAAACCTGCCATTACCACCCATCCGCTCCATGAGGGCCTTGCCCTCAGATTCACGACGCCCTGTGGTGACCACTTTTGCACCTTCGGCGATAAAAACTTCCGCGATGCGTTCCCCAATTCCGCTCGTGGCCCCAGTGACGATTGCTACCTTTCCATCCAGAGCGCCCATGACTGTCCCCATTCATCTATTCTGAGATCGACAATCCTCGCACGGATATTTCCCAGCAAGCAAACAGCCGCCGAACCCGCTTCTCGACGGCACCCTGGGATCGCGACGGATGATGTCTGCCCATCGTTGGTTTGGGAAGCCCAACGAAGGATTGTTCAGCCGTCATTTCAACAGACGGGCTTCCGCCTCATTGTCGGTATCATGAACTCAGTAGGTTTGGTCTTCTCCACAACAAATCCAAACCGCATGTAGAATCGAACGAGCCTGCCGCGAGACGTTGTGGCAGCGTAATCGACGTTGGACGCCGGTTTAAGGCTGATCTCCGCCGCATTGCGATCCGCGAATTCGCAAAGCTCTCGCATGATGGCCGTGCCGACGCCCTGTTTTCGGTCGTTCACGATGATCCAGGTTAGTTCGACCGCCTTTCTGACAAGGAGGTTGTGCGTGACCATCAGTTCGAAAACGACCCCCTCATAGGTCTTCTTGATATACGCCTCGAACTTCTGAACCTCGGTGGGTAGTTTTGCTGGCATGAGTTCGTGTAGCCTCAGACTGAACCGTTTAGCAACGCTTCTGGCACGGCTTCCTCATGATTCGCCGACCGGGCTCGCGCATGCGGGTAGGGAACTGATAAATGAGTATTCAGACTGATGCTAGATTTCCAACTTCGTCGATCTGTTGAAGTCTTTTCATCAACAAAGGTAGCTCGCTGGCGGGCCTGGGGCGGCTGAACAGGTAGCCCTGCACCTCAGTGCATCCCTTGTCGCGCAGCGTATTCAGTTGTTGGAGCGTCTCTACGCCCTCGGCGATGGTTTTTATACCTAGGCTCTTCCCAAGGCTGGTTACCGCTTGCACTATCGACATTGAACCCTTGTTCGTCAGCAGATCACGCACGAATGATTGGTCAATCTTGATCTTACTGAACGGAAAGCTGTGCAGGTAGCTCAACGACGAGTATCCCGTCCCGAAGTCATCCAGAGCAACGTCAATCCCCATCGCGCGCAGTTGATGAAGTACCGCCAAAGTGCCTGGAGTGTCGCGAAGTAAAGCGGATTCTGTAATCTCCAGTTCGAGACGACTTGCTCGCAAGCCTGACGCGGCGAGCGCAGCTTCAATCGTCGTGATAATGTCACCGTGCTTAAATTGGACTGCTGAGAGGTTCACCGCGACGCTTAGGTCGTCAGGCCAGGTTTCAGCCTGGACGCAGGCGGTCCGAAGCACCCACTCGCCGATTGCCACGATCAGTCCCGTTTCCTCAGCGACGGGGATGAAATCCAAAGGTGAAACAAGCCCTCGAACCGGGTGGTGCCACCGGAGCAACGCCTCAAAGCCGATGACCCGATTCGCAATTAAGCTAACCAAAGGCTGGTAGTAGAGTTCGAACTCGCTGCGGGCGATAGCGTTCCTGAGATCGAGTTCAAGCATCCGGCGCATATGGATGCGCGCGTCCATCTCTGGTTCGAAAAATCTGACTGTGCCGCGGCCCTCAGTTTTTGCCAGATAAAGCGCGATATCGGCGTCTCTCATCAACGTTTCATACGAGACACTATCGCCGGGCGCGATTGTGACCCCGATGCTGGCTCCCGCCATGACCTGATGACCGTCAACGTCGAAAGGCTCGCGAAAAGCCGCGATGATCCGGTTCGCCAGGCTCTCGGCGTCGTTGGGCTGTTGAACGCCAACCTGGATAATGGCGAACTCATCCCCGCCGAGACGCGCCAGGGTGTCAACTTCGCGGACACAAGTCCGCAGCCGGTCAGATACGGCCATCAGAAGTCCATCGCCGACCGGATGGCCCAGCGTGTCATTGACCTGCTTGAAATTGTCCAGATCGAAACAGATTACAGCGAATTCGGTTCCACGGCCTGCCATGGCGATGGCCTGATCCATTCGTTCCCGGAACAGCACGCGGTTGGGTAGTCTGGTCAATGCGTCGTGCCGAGCCATGAACGCGATGCTTGCCTCAGCCTGCTGACGCTCAGTGATGTCCTCATGGGTCGCGACCCAGCCGCCATCATGCATGCGTTGATAACAAATAGAAATAAACCGGCCATTTTTCAGCGCGACAGTGTGAGTGGTCGGGCGTGCTGTCGCCGCAAGTTGATCCTGCCAAACAAGGTAATCGGGAATCGCCTCGGGATCACTACCAGCGGCTACTCGATAACTTATGATCTCTCGCAATGTACGGCCTATCCGAGCCGCATGCGACGGCAAGTTGTAAATCTCGGTCCACCGCTGATTCCAAAGCATTAGCCGTTTCTCGCCATCAAAGAAGCAGACGCCCTGTGTTATGTTGTTCAGCACAGCGTTAAATTGCTGGTGACCAAGTTCCAGGCTGGCGTTCTGCTCGGCTTGTCGCCGGAACTGACGCGCCAACATCCAAAACAAACACGAGAAGGCGAGTCCGCCAGTCGCCGCGAAGATTGCGGTATGGACGGCACCCTTATGCCACTGAGCAAAAACATCCGCCTCCTCAGTCAATACGTCGACCACGAGTGGATATTCAGCCAACGGATGCACCGAGACGAGGCTCCGCGTGCCGTCCAACACGCCGGGAGTGACGTAATTGCCGCCGCCTTCAGCCACCCGTAGATACCAGGGCGACCTTTGCGGAAGCTTCACGCCAATCGCCGATTCTGGATTGGGATAGCGAATTAGCATCGTACCGTCGCGACGCAACAGGGTAACTGCCTCTTTCGAGCGACTACCGGCGGCTTGATAAAAATCGATCAGATTTTTGATATCCACGACCGCGAGGACCATCCCAAGAAATCCGCCGTCCGGGCCATTGATGCGGCGTACGATAAACAAACTCAATTCGCCCGTGCCTCGATTTTTTGATAGTGAGCCAACGAACACGTCCGGATCGTTATGACCCTTGAAATATTTATAGAAATCACGGTCGGATGACTCCACCCGCGCGACGGGCCAGTCCCGTGACCAGTTCACAACCAGTCCATCGGCATTGTTCAGCACGATGGCGTCGGCCTGCGGGACATTCACCAGACGTTCGGCCAGATAGCTGTGAATCTGTTGGGTTCCCAACTGACGCTGAAAGTCCGCTGGAGTTGTAACGTTCAATTGGGCGATCCGCGATTGCACGTCCCGCAATGTCAGATCGATCACCTGCACGTAGCGGGAGGTCTGTTCGGCAAGAACGACACCCATGCTTTTCATTTCGTTCTGATGTTCGTCGAGCGCCGCCTGACGATTATCCCAAATTGTGAGACCGCTGGTTGCGGCAATGGCTACTATGACCAGGACATTCAACAGCAGTACCGACTGTCCGGGCCGGAAGTAACGGCGACTGCCGGAAGCCCCAAACGCTCTTACGATGCGTTGAATGCTCGGTATGCGATAAGCAGATACACGACGCACGAAGAGTGCCTTTTCTGTTGCCGGGGCAGTCACGAGCCGATCAAATGGTCGCTGGATAATTCCGCCAACAGCGAATTATCTCCCGCGACTCTCTGCGGAACACCGCATTATCAGCGCGGTCGTGCGTCACCGTCCGGAAGAGGGACAGATTTCAAGGCTTTCGCGCCGAACCTATTCCCGACGCTTTTGACTCGTAACTCGGGTCGGCATTGAGTGTTTCATTTTCTTCGCGTGTGTTAGGCACGAGTGCGCGAACGCCGAGTGTACCAAACCCGGCATTGCAATCTGGTTTCAAGGCTGGGCGTAGACTTAGCCCGCCAACACCGGCTCGCGTCCTGCATTCCCCTTAACGCCTGTCGCCACAATCGACAACGGACCCTCCGTTGCGAGGAGCGTTGTGTTTGGAGGAACTGGCAGTGTTCTAGCAGGGCTCGCCTTCCTTCGACCGAAGCCTCCGCCTAATCTGATCCGGTGCCTGACCTCATTCGTACCCGTCCCACCCCTTGGAAAACCGTCATCCTGCTGTGCGGCAAATGCTCCCGAAAGATGAAGGGAGGGTATGGCCCCAAGGGAGAGGAGACGTTGCGGACTGTGCTGAGGGATGCGCTCAGGGTGAAAGGCCATCGCCGCGATGTGCGAATCATCGAGACGAGATGTATGGGAATTTGTCCGAAGAAAGCCGTCACCGCGCTCAATGCCAGTCAGCCAGACAGAATATTGACGATCCCGAAAGGCGCGGCGACTGGTGAGGTGATGGTCCGGTTGATGAGTGAAACGGAACAATAGGTATGGAAGTTGAATGTCGCTGCACCGTCTGGCAATCGTAATTCATTATCTCATCATGTCTGCGAGCCGCCACCGTCCGATCACCGTGCAAGACCGTCCGGCAATCATACCGGACGGCCAACGTTGCGTCTCTCGTCAATAGGCCGCACTGGCCATCAGGCATAACACCAAGACGGCCAGGACGACGTGAAACAAGGCTTGCGTGAACGGGGAAAAATCCTTCATGGGTAGCGACCGTTTGCCAAGCATTCATCCGGTCGGATGTCTCGGCAGGCCGCAGATTGGCCACCCAATGGATTGATGGACCGTGGTTTCGATTCAGGTCAAACAGTTTATCAGAAGACTCAGCCGGGTTATCAGCACCATCCCGCAGGCTCGCAGATGCTCCGGTACCGCTCGACGGCGATCTTGGACATCATGGCATCAGCGTGACCGGCCAATGCCAAGCACTCCGCGATTTCCACGGCGGATGCTCGGCGCAGTCATTCGTACGGTAACAGACTGAACAATCTGAATATTAGCACTACGCTGAGCGCGGGAGGGACGCCGCATGACCAGTCGGGCCAAGGCCGTGGTTGAAGCGTTTGAGCATCTGACCCCGGAAGAGCAGATGGAAGTCTATTTGGCTATCGAAAAGATTTGGAAGGATCAGCAGAGCAACGGGAGTGGGGAGCAATGCTCCAACCCATGAAACGCCGAAATAGAGTTTTTTCTGCACGGGTGCACTGACCTTCACCGAAGGCAAAGCGGTGGTGATGATCGTTGGGAATCGTGGCCGTCAGCTATCTCGGATACGTCTGACCGTTGACTATGATCTGACACCGTTCGCTTCCGCATTCACACCGCAACGGCAGATGGATCAGGCGGACATCACGATGACCATCTTGCGTCA